>TARA_R110001583_G_scaffold32107_1_pt1 | contig 97932 bp, 91 predicted proteins | sample TARA_R110001583 | Tara Oceans TARA_R110001583 (sample SAMEA4398432) | marine metagenome | biome: Polar Biome; feature: [MES] marine water layer (ENVO:01000295) within the mesopelagic zone...; material: water (ENVO:00002006), including particulate matter (ENVO:01000060) such as...... | reverse complement strand
GCATCATGATGCGCAAAAAGATCTGCCAGAAACCCGCCCCGTCAATGCGCGCCGCCTTAAACAGTTCTTCGGGAAGCGAGGAAAAATAGTTGCGAAAAATCAATGTGATAATCGGCATTCCAAAAATGCAGTGCACCATCACAATCCCCGCTAAGGACCCGAAAATGCCAATTTCGCGCTGAAACACAATCAACGGATAAATGACCGCCTGAAAAGGAACAAAAGCCCCCATCACCAGAATACCAAACAGCACATTCGCCCCGCGATAGCGCCAAAATGACAGGGCATACCCGTTAACAGCCCCCAGCATGACCGAAATCAAAACACTAACGACGGTGATTTGAACGGAATTGACAAAACCGGGGCTGATCCCCGCACAGGTCACACCGGTGCAGGCCGTGCTCCAGGCTTTAACCCAGGCATCAAAGGTCACATTGCCCGGCAGCGCGAACAACCGGCCCAACCGCACTTCATCAAGCGATTTCAAGGATGTAACGATCATTACATAAAGCGGTGCGAGGAAAAAAGTCGCTGAAATCACCAGCAATCCGTAAAGGCCATAACGCGCCGGTGACATTTTTTTGGGCTTTCTGCCGCGCGCCACAGCATTATCTGTCTGTGTCATATTCCCTCTCCTAGGCGCGCACGCGGCGCACATATTCGTTGTAAACCCATGGGCCAACCAACAGCAGAACCGGCAACAGCATCATGGTTGCCGCCGCCATCGCAATGGCGACATTGCCGCGTTCGGTAAAGTGATCGATGACGAATTTGGCGGGAACTTCCGTTGCAATGCCGGGTCCGCCGCCTGTTTGCGCAACAACCAGGTCATAAACCCGCACCACGCTGATCGACAGCAACACAACCGATGTCACAATGACCGGACGGATCATGGGGATAATGATAAAAATATAGGTCCGCCACAGCGGAATACCGTCGACACGGGCGGCTTTCCAAATCTCGCGGTCAACACCGCGAAGGCCCGCCAGCATCAGGCACATGATCAGCCCGGTTCCCTGCCAGACAGCGGCGATCACAACCCCGTAAATGGCATATGTTGTGCTGGTCAGCGGGGCAAAGCTGAAACTTTCCCAGCCCATATTGCGCACCACATTCTGAATGCCCAGCGCCGGGTCCATCATCCATTGCCAGATCAAACCGGTCACAACAAAGGACAGCGCATAAGGATAAAGAAAAATGGTGCGAAAAATGCCTTCCATCCGAATGTTGCGGTCCAGCATCACGGCCAGTAAAAAGCCCAGCAACAAACAAAACCCGATAAACAGAACCCCGAAAATCAGCAGGTTGGAAACCGATACCGTCCAGCGATCCGTTGTCCACAAGCGGACATACTGGTCAAAGCCGATAAAATCGAATTTCGGAAAATAGCGCGAGCGCGTAAAAGACAGCGCAATCGAATACATAACGCAAAGAACAAAAACACCAATCGCTGTCACCAGCATTGGCACACTGGCGATCTTTGCAGACAAATTGGACCACATCCGGGTTTTGCGTTTCATGGCAAATCCTGATCTCCAAAACCATAATGTCAGATAAAAAGTGTGGCTTGTCGGCACGACCCCGTTCAAACCACACTTTGATGCGCTTAGCTGCCGTCCTGCAAAATATGGGCAAACTGGTCCTGCACATCCGCAACCGTCATGGATGGTGTGTTCCAGAACTGACTAACCAGGTCCTGAATACGTCCGTCGGTGTCCGACGACAGAATGGCATTTTTGGGAAGAGCAATGTTTGCATCGTCGTTCAACAATGCCAGCCCCTTTTGCATACACGGATCGGCCGATGCCATGTCCACATCACCGCGCACCGGGGAAGATCCCTTGGCGGTATTAAACTTCACCTGAACATCCGGGCTCAGCAGCATGGATGCCAAACGAAGCTGGGCCGCTTCCTTATCCGCGTCGTCCTGTTTGGGGAAAATAAAAATATCGCCGCCGGTGGTCAGTATCGGATGCACAGAGGGGCCGGGCACACACCCATAATCGACCCCGGCTTTTTTCCCGGCCAGCACAAATTCGCCCCTGGCCCAATCGCCCATCGCCTGGGCAGCGGCCTTGCCATTAATCACAAGGCTTGTCGTATCATTCCAGTTGCGCCCGGCTGATCCTTCATCCGTCAGATCGCGCAATTTGGCATAAGTCTCAAAAACCTTGGCAACTTCGGGGCTTTTGGCGGCGTCTTCGTCACGGTCAACATAAACCTTGTTCCAAAGTTCCTTGCCGCCAACCCCCATGAACACATCATCAAAGGTCAGGTCTTCCTGCCATCCCTGTCCGCCCACGGCCAGCGGAATATACCCGGCATCGCGAATTTTCCCGGCCTGATCGATAACATCCTGCCAGCTTTGGGGTTCTTCCAGGCCAACTTCCTTATAAATGGCCTTGTTCGTCCACAGCCACTGATCCGAATGAATATTGACCGGAACACAGTAAATCTTCCCGTCAATTTCGCAGGGGTCTAAAATACTTTTCGGGCGCACGACATCGCGCCATTTTTCTTTTTTGGCAAGGTCCGATAAATCGAGCAACAAACCGGCCTCGGCCAATTCTTCGAACTGGCGGGAATTGTTAAACTGTGCTGCTTGCGGGGCATCGCCCCCCAGAATGCGCTGCATAACCACGGCACGCGCCTGTTCCCCACCTGCAATGGCCGAATCTCGCCACTGGTCCTGACCATTCGCGTCAAATTCCTTGGCCAAAAGCGAAACAGCCGCCTGCTCCCCCCCCGATGTCCACCAGTGAATAACTTCCAGCTCGGCGGCCTGGGCCGAAAATGCCGCCGAACACATCAGCGCAGACGCAAAAAGTGCAATTCTTGACGTTTTCATTTTTTCCTCCCGATGACGGAATTGTTCGCCTGTAGGATGCAGAACAATTCCATTTATTTTTGTAATCGATTACATTGTTGATATTTGCTCATCCGGCGTTTATGTAATCGATTACACAATCGTTGACGCGATTACATTGGGCTGTCAAGATTTTTTCAACCTAAAGACGACGAAATTCGGGGGAACAAAAGGCAGAAATGAAAGCCAACAAGGGAAATCTTCCCCGAATTCAAGATGTTGCCAAAATGGCGAACGTCTCAACCGCAACCGTCAGCCGGGCGCTGTCCTTTCCCGACAGAGTATCGGAAAAAACACGCGACGCCGTCCTGCAAGCCATTGAAAAATCGGGATATACCATCAACCAAAGCGCGCGTAACCTGCGCCGGGGCGGCACGGGGACCATTCTTGTGCTGCTTCCGAATCTGGCAAACAGCTTTTTTTCGCGGGTTTTAAAGGGGATTGAAATCATCGCCTCAAAAGAAGGCTTCAGCATTCTGATTGCCGATTCCCAGTTTCCCCCCATTGATGAAACGGCTTTTGGCAACCTGTTTAACATCAGCCGGATAGACGGTGCCATCGTTCTGGATGGCAATATTCCAAAAACTTTCTTTGACCGCCAAAACGATCGGAAACCGGCCATGGTTTTTGCCTGCGAATGGATTCCCGGTAGCAAAACAGCCGCTTTTCACATCGACAACATCGCCGGGGCGATGATGGCAACAGATCACCTTGTGGCACTGGGCCACCGTAAAATCGGCCATGTGGCAGGCCCGCAAAATAATGTGCTGTCGCGTGACCGCCTGACCGGCTTTTTGCAATCCTTACAAAAGCATGGCCTGAACTGCCCGACTGACTGGAAAATACAAGGGGACTTCACAATTGAAAGCGGCGTTTTGGCCGCACGGCACTGGCTTTCGCTGACCCCGGAAAAACGCCCCACGGCCCTGTTCTGCGCCAGCGATGAAATGGCTTTCGGCCTGATTTCTGAATTAAATCAAAACGATATCAAGGTGCCACAACACCTGTCGATTGTCGGCTTTGATGATGTAGAATTTGCCGCCCACAGCATCCCGGCACTTAGCACAATTCACCAGCCACGCCGCCGCATTGGCGAGGCCGCAGCCCGTGCCCTGATCCACAAAATTCGCGATGCCAACGCAGCCCCCCTGCCCGCAATGGAATTTGAACTGGAGCTTATATCACGCGCCAGCACCGCCCCTTTCATCAAAAGCTAGTGGTAAACGCCATTGGTCAGACGCGAATATTGCGCCATTCATCATAAACGGCACGGGCATCAATTTCGCTATCACCGCGAGGGGGCCGGTTTTCGGCGGCAAAAATTTCAAAGCGAATCCCGTTAGGATCGCGGAAATATAACCGGCGCGACGTGCCATCATCTTCGTTGTGGTAAACCACCTTTTGCGAAAACAAATGATTTTGCCAGGCAATCACATCTCGCGGCGCGGCGCACCGTAACCCGATGTGAAAAACATCATCTGGCAATGCCGGATCATTGGCATAGGGGCCCTGATCGGCTGGCCAGTCAAAAAACGAGATTTGCGTGCCATCTGGCAAAGCAAAGGTAATGCGCAAATAGTCGCTTTTCCAGGCCGGGCTATAGCCGCTTTCGGCATGAACCAGCCGGGCCTTCAACACACGGGAATAAAAATCATCCGTCGCGGCAAGATCGCGGGTCGGAAAAGCCATGTGATCGACGCTCAACACTGCGGGTGGCATTGGTGCCTCCTTGCCATGGTTACATCATCAGATCCAAAACAGGATCACCCCGTTCAGTCAACACTGTACCCGGATTAGGGCACAATTTTGAACTTTTTGTTTCATGCCCGCCAAACCCGCCCGGTTAAAACAGATAAGTCGTCAAACGCCCCGTGCAAGTATCCCCCCTGAATGCAAAAGATTAAACGGTCGCGCATCCACAGCACGCACATGAAGTTTAATCAAACCGAAACCTGTTGTTTATCCACGCCAATATCCTCATAATTTCAAGCCATTAGACTTACGCTCATCTCTGTGCCAGAATAACGGCATCATTTCCGCCTCATATCCATGCGTCAGCACAACACGTTGAGCAGTTGACCACCCCTTGCTGCGCTGCTATTGGGTCGCGACATTGTGCGCAGGTGTGGGAACAAACGCCCCTATGTCGCATTTTAAAGGCGGGGTTTGACGCCAATGATCACGGCGAAACGATCATTGCCCACAGACCCTGAAACTTTGGGGCCAGCCGATGTGCCATTTGCCCCATTACTGGACCAGGATGCACCGCCATGATTTCCACCCCCTATTATCTGATCGATAAAGCCAAACTTTTGCGCAACATGGAAAAGATCGCCTATGTGCGCGAACATTCCGGTGCAAAGGCATTACTGGCGCTTAAATGCTTTGCCACATGGTCGGTATTTGATTTCATGGCTGATTATATGGATGGCACAACGTCATCGTCGCTTTATGAAGTCAAGCTGGGCCGGGAAAAATTCGGCAAGGAAACCCACGCCTATAGCGTTGCCTATAGCGACACTGAAATTACCGAAGTGATTGAAAATGCTGACAAGATCATTTTCAATTCCATCAGCCAGCTTAACCGTTTCGCCGATCAGGCCAGCGGCATTGTCCGCGGTTTGCGCCTGAACCCGATGGTCAGTTCATCCAGTTTTGATCTGGCCGACCCGGCACGCCCGTTTTCGCGTTTGGGCGAATGGGATGTCACCAAGGTTGACGCGGTGATGGATAAAATTTCCGGCTTCATGATCCATAACAACTGCGAAAATGCCGATTTTGACCTGTTCGATCAGATGCTGGCCGACATTGAAACCAAATTTGGCAGCCTGCTTTCGCGTGTTGACTGGGTCAGCCTGGGCGGCGGCATTCACTTTACCGGCGAAAACTATCCGCTCGATAAATTCTGTGCCCGTCTCAAACAGTTTTCGCAAAAGTTTGGCGTGCAGGTTTATCTCGAACCCGGCGAAGCCTCGATTACGAAAAGCACGACGCTGGAAGTCAGCGTGCTTGATACGCTTTACAATGGCAAAAACCTTGCCATCGTCGATAGCTCGATCGAGGCCCATATGCTCGATTTGCTGATTTACCGCGAAAATGCAAAGGTAACCCCCAATACCGGCAATCATGAAGTTATGATTTGTGGCAAGTCCTGCCTGGCAGGGGATGTCTTTGGCGAATTTCGCTTTGAAAACGAACTCTCGGTCGGCGACCGCATCTCGATCCAGGATGCTGCTGGCTATACGATGGTCAAGAAGAACTGGTTTAACGGGGTTGGCATGCCCTCTATCGTTCTTCGTGAACTTGACGGAACCGAACGCCTCGTTCGGCAATTTGACTTTCAAGACTATGTTTCCAGCCTGTCCTAGGCGGATTGTTTGGGTTTCATCTATTTAAAAAAGGGAGTTTTTGGCCTGAAATGAAGAAAAACGTTCTCATCATCGGTGCTGGTGGTGTGGCCCAGGTCGTGGCCCACAAATGCGCACAGAACAACGACGTGCTGGGCGATATTCATATTGCTTCACGCACCGCTGCGAAATGCCAGGCGATCATTGACTCGATCCATGCCAAGCAAAACCTGAAAAATGTGGACGGTATTCTTACGGGCCATGCACTTGATGCAACCGATATTGATGCCACGGCCGCCTTGATCAGGGAAACCGGCTGCGAAATCGTCCTCAATGTCGGCTCGCCCTTTATTAACATGCCGGTAATGTCGGCCTGTATCGCCACGGGTGCCGCCTATCTTGATACGGCCATCCATGAAGAGCAGGACAAGATTTGCGAAACGCCGCCCTGGTACGCCAATTATGAGTGGCAACGCCGCGAAGAATGCGAAAAAGCTGGTGTCACCGCCATTCTGGGCGCCGGGTTTGACCCGGGTGTTGTCAATGCCTATGCCAAACTGGCTATTGAAGACTATTTCGATGAAATTGAGTCCATCGACATCATCGACATCAATGCGGGCAGCCACGGCAAATATTTTGCCACCAATTTTGACCCGGAAATCAATTTCCGCGAATTTACCGGCACGGTTTATTCCTGGCAGGATTCCAAATGGCAATCGAACAAGATGTTCGAGATCAAGAAAATCTGGGATATGCCGGTGGTTGGCGAAAGCCAAACCTTCATGACCGGCCATGACGAGGTTCATTCCCTGTCACAGAACCTGAATGTACCCAATGTCCGTTTCTGGATGGGCTTTGGCGACCATTACGTCAACGTCTTTACGGTTCTTAACAATATCGGCCTGCTGTCTGAACAGCCGGTGGTAACAGCCGAAGGGCAGGAAGTAATCCCGCTTAAGGTTGTAAAGGCCTGCCTGCCCGACCCCAGTTCGCTGGCACCTGATTATACCGGCAAAACCTGCATTGGTGATCTGATAAAAGGCAAAAAGGACGGCAAGGAAACCGAAGTTCTGATTTACAACGTTGCCGACCACAAGGATGCCTTTGAAGAAGTCGGCAGCCAGGGCATTTCCTATACCGCTGGCGTTCCGCCGGTTGCTGCGGCCATGCTGATTGCGTCGGGCGAATGGGATGTCAAGAAAATGGCCAATATCGAAGAACTTCCGGCCAAACCATTTTTGCACCTGCTTAACCATATGGGTCTTCCGACCCGTATCAAGGATGCCAATGGCGACCGCGATCTGGATTTTTCCAGCTAATCTTCCAAGCAGCTCATCTTTAAATCTTCCCAAAACGGCGGACATGTTCCGCCGTTTTTTGTTTTTCGTCCTGTTCAACCTGACAACCACCTGAAACACCACGACCCGATGTTTCAGCCTGCTGTCAGCTTGGAACGTCAGATTGCCCTTGTCACAACAAACCATTGTCTTCAAGGAACCCCGCAATGCTGAAAATCGTCGCCGCTATACTTGCCCTGTCTTCCTATGGCTTTTTGCCCTCCGTTGCGTCTGCTGCCGAAATGGGCTGCAATGCCCCGATGGACCAGTGGCAGAAACCCGATGCCCTGCAAACCAAACTCGAAAGCCATGGCTGGAAGATCAAACAGATCAAAACCGAAGATGGCTGCTACGAAGTTTACGCCCTTGACGAAAACGGCAAGCGCGTCGAAACGCTTTTTGACCCGGCAACGCTGGAAGCCGTAAACAAAAAAGACGAGGACTAATCATGGCGACCACCGTTAAAGTCTGGGACCCGCTGGTTCGTATTTTTCACTGGAGCCTGGTTACAAGTTTTGCGGTGGCCTGGCTCAGTTCCGACGAAATCAAAGATCTGCATGAATGGGCGGGCTATTGCGCCGCTGCTTTAATCAGCTTTCGCCTGATCTGGGGGCTGACCGGATCACACTATGCCCGGTTTAGCCAGTTCGTGCACGGCCCCAAAACCACCCTGAACTATTTGCGCGACATCCCCGGCGGCAAGGCCGAACGTTACCTCGGCCACAACCCGGCAGGTGGTGCCATGATTATTGCCCTGCTGATCTGCATGGGCCTTGTGGCCACCACCGGCTGGATGCAAACCACCGACGCCTATTGGGGCGTTCGCTGGGTAGAGAACCTTCATGAATTTCTGGCAAATTGCCTGCTGGCCCTGGTGATTGCCCATGTGGCCGGCGTCATCATTGCCAGTTACCATCACCGCGAAAATCTGGTGCGTTCCATGTTTACCGGCCGCAAGCGCATCGGCACCCAAAACGATATTCGCTAAGCATCCGGCGTCCGACATCATTCAACCGCGTATCAGGCACCATAACGGGTAATCCCTCAGCCCGTTGTGTGTCTGATCGCGCTTAAAGCACTTTTCCTTTAATTTCCAACCTTCCTTCCTGCCTGCGTCATGCCCCTGACGCAGGCTTTTTTTTACGACAGGCGCACAACCCCGCCCTGCGGTGCGAGTGCCATAATATGCTCCTGCTCTAACGCCTGTGTCATCTCGGCCCGTGCATCTGCATCAATGTGATACAGCATCACTTTGCGGCAGTTGCTGTGCGCGGCAATGTCGCGACAATGGCTCAGGCTGGCATGACCGGGCACATTCGGGTCATCGTTGAAAAGATGGCACTCATGAAACAGAAGATCGGCATCGCGGTAAAGGTCGACCGATTGTGGCGTTGCCCTGCCATCGCCACTATAGGCAAAAACCCGATCTTCACAGCAAATACGCACCGCATGGTTGGGAACAGTATGATCGGTTGGTGCAAACGACAAATGCATGTCCCCCAAAACCAGCGCATCGGGCACCATGTGCCAGTCCAGCTGGAAATCTGGCCGCCAGTCGGGGCCAAATCCAAGCTCCAGCAGTTTTTCAAGCTGAAACCGCCCCCAGCGGGTTGTCACAATCAAAAGCGGTTTGCGCCGTCCATAATCCTGCCAGGCGGTCATAACGGGGGCAAAACCCCATGCATGATCGGGATGGTGGTGGGTAAAAAAGATCGCGTCAATCGCGTCGGGGTCTGGCAGGGCCAACAATAATTCCCGGGCGACGCTATAGCCACAATCAATCAGTAATTTTGTGCCATTGCCCGTCACCACGACAGACGAATTTGGCAGGGACGGGTCATTCGCCGCCCCCGTGCCCAGAACCTGAATGTCAAACATCTTGCTTATCTTCCAACCCCGGCCAGCACATCTGCCTTCAGAAAACGTTCGACCACAAACATGAACAATACCGATGGCACCAGCAGCAAAAGGGCTGTGATCGACGCAATCTGATAATTGCCTTCCATTCCGGCACGAAACATCAACATCGGCAGGGTGGTAATTTCCGGGGCACCAACAAAATAGGTACCGGTAAACTCGTCGAGCGATTCCAGAAACACAAAAATGCCGCTGGCGATCAGGCCGGGAAAGGCACTTGGCAAACTGATGGTAAAAAAGGTACGGATCGGACCGGCACCAATGTCGCGCGCGGCGGCCTCGCATTCGGGATCAACGGCAGAAAACGCCGCTGTCGAAATCCAGACCGCGTACACCATGCCATGCAGGGTATGAACCAGCACCACCGCAGGCACCGTGCCATGCCAGCCAAATTCATAAAACAGCCGGGCAATATTGATATGCACCGGAATATTGGGAAAAGCCTGCGGCACCAAAAACAGCAACAAAATCAGCGACCGGGCAGGCAAGCGCAACCGGGCCAGCGCATAACCGGCCGGAACAGCCAGTGCCAGACAAAACATCACGGTTAAAACCGCAATCACCAGTGAATATTGCAACGACAGCCACGCCGTGCCGGTTGGCTTAAACACACGATGCCAAAATTCAAATCCGTATTGCATCGGAAAGGTATGGGGGAAATACCAGCGTTCGGTTACCGCCCACAAAAGCATATTGGTCAGCGGGCCAAAAATGATCAGCGCAAAAATAATAATCACCAAGGCCATTGCCAGCGTCCCGACAAGGCCGCCACCGGTTTTGGCGCGCAACCAGTCGGCCATGCTGCCATGACGTGGCGACACAGGCGCACCCGCATTCATATGCGACGGGTTCATACCGGTTTCCCCCCTTGTTTTACGCCGCGGCGTAAATAAATCCAGGCAATTGCCCCGGTGATCAAATAGGAAATCACACCCAGCGCATTGGCCGTGCCGTAATCGTTATAGGAATTAACCCGAAAGGCCATTTGCACCGTGATCATGGTGGGGCTGTGCCCGCTGATCATGACCGGTACTGACAGAACCGACATCATGATGACAATCGACAACACCAGCGCAACAATCAGGGTGGGCATGACCTGTGGCACCACGATCTGAAACAGAATACGCAAACGCCCCGCCCCTACATCGCGCCCGGCATCAATGGTAGATCGGTCCAGTGCAGCCATCGCCCCTGCCACCAGCAGGGTCACAAAGGGCAATTGTTTCCAGACAAACGTAATGACAATGCCGCGCCAGTCGAGAAACCCGATGGTTTGCAGCGGGGTTAAAATACCGGTTTCCACCAGCACCCCGTTCATCAGGCCGTTTTTGGCCAGAAAAGTCCGCATACATTGGGCGGCAACGATAAATGGAATAAATAACGGCCAGCGATACAGGGCGGCCAAAGCGCGAACGAAAAACCGGTTTTCCCCCAATGTCAGATACCCGCCAATCAGGATCGACCCCAGGGCAATAAGGCAGGCCGAAATCGCGACAATAACGATGGTAAATAAAATATCATCACCATAAAGCGACAGCGCGGTTGCAAAATTCTGCAAAGAAAACTGCGCTGCACCGCCATCTGTGGCGGGCACCATAAATGCATCCACAAATGAATAGGACAGCGGATATATAAACATGACCCCGATGACGGTCAGGGCCGGAAGGACCAGCAAAAAGCCGACAAGCCGGGAAGACTTCATAACCTTGTTCACCCAAGACACAAAAGCGGCAGTGCCCGCCACGGCCAAACCGCAGCGGGCACACCAGAAAAAGCAGCCTTATTCGACGTTCTTTTCATAAGACGTCAGCATGGCGTTAAAATACGGTGCAATCGGAAAGGCTTTTGCCCGCTCGGCAAGGTCTTCGGGCTTGATATCGGTAAACAGCTTGTCCCATGCCGCCTGGTCAAGATGACCTTCGAGGTATTTGGCATCAATGCCCGGATACCAGTTGAATTTTTCAACAATACCCTTGGCCTGGATTTCCGGGCTGGTTGCAAGTTCGATAAATTCAACCGCCAGGTCCTGATGCTGGCTTTTGGCCGGAACCACATAATACATCGGCTGGCCCGGCATACCTGGCTTGGGCAGCAACAGTTTGACATTGGGGTTCAAACGCCCGTCAGCCTGCCAGCTATAAAACATATCAACCCAGACCGGACCCATCGCAATTTCACCGCGATTCATCATGTCCAGCGTTCCGGCATTGCCCGGCGTGAAGGTCACGTTCTCGTTAAACGTTTTAAGATCAGCCAGGGCCGCGTTCCATTTGTCGCCCGCGACCAGGCTTTCATTAAACGGACCGTTAATCATCTGGTTCGCTTCACCGGTAAAGGCATACATCCAGCCTGCAACAAACGACACACCCGACATGCCATTACGAATGCCGTTATAGCCAAATGCCTTGGGGTTTTCTTTCACCCAGCTTACCAGTTCCTGGTATGATTCAGGCGGGTTTGCCACCAGGTCGGGGTTATAGGCAAGGGCGGTCTGGGACTGAAACATCGGCAGGACATAGCCCTCGACATTCGCGCCAAGGGCATTTTTTGCCGCTGCCGACGAAATCAGCTTCGCCGTTTTAGCTTTAGCGGTGTATTTTTCCAAAAGATCGCTGGAAACCATACCCCCAACGGCCTTTTGATGCACAACGGCCACATCGATGTCGGATGCGGCATTGGCACCTTTCTGGGCTTCAAGCCGTTCAACAATGGCATTTGACCCGGCATCGCCCGGCCCGGTGCCAATCACGCGGATCGTCACATCGGGGTGAGTTTCGCGAAATTTCGGTGCCAGAAAATCGGTTACGTAATCGGCCATATTCTGCGAACCGGCCGTGGCCACCGTCAAAACGGTTTCTGCCTGGGCCGAGGATACAAATGCAAGCGCCATAACGCCGGCAACGGAAAGTGTCTTCAACTTCATTGGTCTAGACCTCCTGTTAGGCGGATTTGTGCTCCCGGCTCAGGGTAAAAACCCTAGGCTGCGTACGACTTCTGATCGATACGCGGGAACAAATGGAAAGCCCCGAAGGGCAGAAAAACCGATACCTTGCGGCCTTCATCAAACCGTTTGGCATCGTCAATCAGGACGCTGCACCCGCCAATATTAACGGCATGGCGATAGACATCCCCCGGATAGGTAACCTGTTCGATGGTGCCGTTAAGATGCAGCCCGCCGCTGGCATCTGGCGCACCCGCCGCTGCCACCGCACCCACGCCCTTATCGGGGCCGTCGCTTAACCGGGCCAAGACAGACCGGAAACGAATGTCGAGTTTTCGCGCTCCTTGCGATGCGGCGGTGGCAAGCTTGTCATCTGCGATGTTCTGGGGTGGGCAGCCATCCTCACCGCCAATCGTCGCCATCCCCCCAGAGATCGCAAAATCAACGGTGATGACATTACTGGCCCCCATAAAATCGGCGACAAAGCTGTTGGCGGGGTGATCGTAAAGGGCGGCTGGTGCGCCAAACTGCACAATGCGCCCGTCGTTCATCAGGGCAAGCTGGTCGGCCATGACCATGGCTTCTTCGCGATCATGCGTCACATGAACCGCCGTAATGCCCAACCGCTTTAATAACGAGCGAATTTCATGACGCAGATCCAGCCGAATGCGGGCATCAAGATTGGATAAAGGTTCGTCAAGCAGCAACAACCGGGGGGCAACGGCCAGGGCACGGCCCAGCGCCACACGCTGGCGCTGCCCGCCTGAAAGGGCGGTTACGTTGCGATCCGCCAGATTATCAAGCTGCAAAAGGGCGAGAATTTCATCAATACGCCGGCCGATTTCGGCCTTGCCCATGCCGCGCAACCGCAGGCCATAGGCAAGGTTGCCATGTACCGTCATATGCGGCCACAGGGCATAGGATTGAAAGACCATTGCGGTCGGGCGTTTTTCCGGCGGCAGGGATGTCATATCCTGCCCGTCAATGAACACCCGCCCCTGCGCCGGGGCAATAAAACCGCCAACCACCCGCAACAGCGTCGTCTTTCCGCAACCAGACCGGCCCAGCAAAGCCAGAAAGCCCCCCTCGGACAATTCCAGCGAAACGCCGTCTAAAACACGCTGGCGACCATAACTGGACGATACATTCTGCACCGATAAAAGCGACGTCATCCCTGGTCCCCTGCCTCGATCATTCTTTGCACAAACTTGTTGTGCACACGAGTGCATATTACAGCCGAAAAGTAACAATTAAATGACACGTGAGGGAAAGTTTTCTGACACGTTACTGTCGGCGAAAAATAGCGATAAAACCTATTTAAACAGCCATTTTTGACGATTTTATCTTGCCGGTATGTCTTTCCTGATCCATAAACTGCATACGATTTCAGTTTTTATGAAAAAGTGATCATTAAAGCCCATGAATACTCCCGGAAAAAATCCGAAAAAACACAAGGTTACCTCGCGCGACGTGGCCGAACGGGCAGGCGTATCGCGATCAGCGGTATCGCGCAGCTTTACCCCGGGTGCCTATGTGTCCGAAGCCATTCGCAAAAAGGTTCACCTCGCGGCCAAGGAACTGGGATACCTGCCCAACGCCCTGGCCCGCAGCCTGATTGGCGGGGAATCGTCGCTGGTGGCATTAATCATTGGTCCTATGGCGTCCCCCCATGATGCGCTAGTGATCGAGGCCGTAACCTGCAAACTGGCCGAACTGGGTAAACGGGTGCTTCTTGTCCCCGTTCCGGCAACACGCGTGGCAGATGACAGCCTGCTTGAGGCCCTGTCCTATCAGGTAGAGGCCGCCGTGGTTTTTGCAGGCACCGTTGGCCCGCAAGCCGCCGAAAGATGTACCCGCATTGGCACACGCCTGATCCTGTTTGGCCGTATCGTCGACGTGCCCGACACACGCTGTATCATTTATGACAATATCGCCGCCGCCCAGGCCGCCGGGCGCTTTTTACTGCGCTGCGGGCACCGCAAGATTGCCTATATCGGCACCCGGCATAATGCCTTTTCCGACCGCGAACGTCATGCCGGGCTATCCCATGTGCTCGGCGAAGCCGGGCTTGAAATTCATGCGTTTGAAAAAGGCGATTACGGCCATGACAGCGGTTATCAGGCCGCCCTTAAAATGCTGGGCGGCATTGACCCGCCCGATGCCATTTTCAGCAGCAATGACGGCATGGCCCTTGGCGCCATTGATGCAGCACGCACCCTTGGCATTCGTGTGCCCGACGACCTTGCCGTCATCGGCATCGACAACAACCCGATGGGCGACTGGGCGGCATTCCGGCTAACCAGCTGGGGCATTCCGGTCGATGACATTGCCAATGTCATTGCAGATGAAATAATGGCGAAAACCGTAAGTGACACAGCGGCAGAAAATGATGATAGCGGCGATAGCACCCCCCCCGCCGCGCGCACCATCCGGTTGCCTCTTACCCTGACAGTGCGCGATTCAACCCGGCGGATGACTCTATGATCATTATTTGATCACCCCAAGCACGGCCAGGCTTTCATAGCGTTTGATATAGGGTTTGACCAAAACCCGGTCAACAAAGGCGCTGTATTCTTCCATATCGGCAACCCGCACCCGTAAAACGATGTCATGCGCACCGGTTACATGGTCGCATTGAACAATTTCCGGTGCCTTTTCCAAATCGGCGCGCAACATATTATAGCGATCAGGCCGGTCGCTATTAAGGGTCAGCAAAACAACAACTGTCATGCGTTTACCAAATACGCGCGGGTTAATAACCGCAACATCACGTTCAATAGTGCCGTTTTCGCGCAAACGCTGCACCCGGCGCAAACAGGCCGCCGACGACAACCCCACACGATCGGCCAGTTCACTGCCTGTCAGCCGGGCGTTTTCCTGCAATAATTCCAGCAATCGGTGATCGAATTTATCCAGCTCCGCCACGGTGCCTTAACCCTCGACATCAATGTTTTCTGTTGGGCAAACAATGGCCGAAGACAGGCGCGAAAAGAAATCGTTTTTTCCTGAAATTTGCGAAATTATCGCGCAATCAGCCAAACTTTGCGCCCTTTTCGCACCGGCAAAATCCTAATTTGAGGGTGGTTCGGATGTGTTCCGATCCTTCATTAGCAAACTGGGAGCCAGCACCATGTCTGGATATATGCCAACCACACCCCGTCACTTTAACACGCATGACGCTTCTCGGCCCGGTGTCGGCTTGCGCGGCATCACATCCATTCGGGGCTGGCTTCTTTTTTTGGCGCGCCAATTTCTAAAGCGCCGCAAAGTTGCCCGCGATATCGCATGGCTGCAAAATGCGCCCGCCCATCACTTGAACGATATTGGTCTTAGCCGCGATGACATCGACCGCGCCTGTAAAACCGGCCACAAGCTGGACTGGCGAAACACGCCATAACCGGTGAAAAACCGCTATCTTGCACATTCCCCCGGAAAAAAGAGGAGCAGGCACCACTTATGCCTGCTCCTATGCCGCTTTTGCGGGCTCCCCAAACCGGTGATTTTGTCCGTGGCGAACGCCCCTAAAGTGCTTTAGATCGCCAGATACTGATCGCGCAATTCCGGGTCATCGAGCACCTCTTGCGAGGTGCCATCAAACACCACCTGCCCGGCATCCATGATAATGGCACGATCCGCCAGTTTCAGGGCGGCAATGGCATTTTGTTCGACAATGATGGTGGTGATCCCCAGTTCCTTGACACTTTGCAGGGTCTTTTCAATTTCCTGCACAATCACCGGGGCCAATCCTTCGTAGGGTTCATCTAACAACAAAATTTTAATGTCGCGGGCCAGGGCACGGCCAATCGCCAGCATCTGCTGCTCACCGCCCGAAAGGGTGATCGCTTCTTGCAGGCGCCGTTCGCCAAGGCGGGGAAACAGTTCGTAAATCCGTTGGATGCTCCAGCCATGCGGCGGCGCGATCTGGGCAAGCTCCAGATTTTGCTCCACCGTCAAACCGGGAATGATGCTGCGGTCTTCGGGAACAAGTTGCAGGCCGATGCGCGCGGCCTGCCAGGATTTCATCTCATGAAGCGGCTGGTGGTCCAGCCAGATTTCCCCATGTTTCAGTTCTGGGTTAGACATACGCGCAAGGGTACGCAGGGTGGATGTTTTACCCGCCCCGTTGCGCCCCAGAAGGGCAATGATTTCGCCTTCGCGGATATCAAAGCTGACCCCTTGCACAATATAGCTTTCGCCGTAATAGGCATGAATATCCCACACCGAAAAGAATGCCGGGGATGACCCGCGTGCAGGAACCGGCTTCGATGTTGGCACCTGTGCATTCATAGGCTTTCTCCTCCGAGATAGGCTTCCTTGACCTTGGGATCGTTGCGCACCTCTTCGGGTGTGCCTTCGGCAATGATCGCACCTTGCGCCAGAACGCTGATGCGATCAGCCAGGCTAAACACCACATGCATGTCGTGCTCGATAATGATCTTGGTCATGCCGCGTTCTTTAATCCGTTGCAGCAATTCAATCGTGCTGTTGGTGTCATGGCGCGACATGCCCGCGGTTGGCTCATCGAGCAAAAACAGTTTGGGGTCCTGAATCAGGCACATGGCAAGTTCCAACCGGCGTTTATCCCCGCGCGACATCGACCCGGCAACTTTGTTGCGATCCGCAATCAGGCCCACATCTTCCAGAATATGTTCGGCTTGCTCGCGAATGGCACGTTCGCCAAACAGGCCTTTGAAAAGGCCAAAATTGAACTGGCCATCGCGCTTGGCAAAGGCCGGGATCATGATGTTTTGCAACAGGGTCAGATCCGGAAAAATTTCCGGTGTCTGAAACACGCGCGCCACACCAAGCTGGTTAATTTCATAGGGCTGTTTGCCCGTCAAAACCTGATCCCCCAGCAAAACCCGGCCGCGACTGGGCGCAAGCCTGCCGACAATCACGTTTAGAAAGGTCGATTTCCCGGCCCCGTTCGGGCCGATAATGGCATGAACGGTCCCCTCTTCGACCCGCAGGTTAATATCCGTCAGTGCCTGCAAACCACCAAAGGACTTGCTAACATCGGTGACGTCAAGAATGACATTCCCCATCGATCACGCCTCCCCGGTGGAATGTTGTTTGTCAGATGATCCATCATCGGCAGGTTTTTCACCCCGCTCGCGGATCATGCGGCTGATCTTGCCGTAACCTTCCATCAGGCCACCGGGCAAGAAAATCACGATCATCATAAAGACAATACCCAGCAACAACTGCCAGCCTTCGCCCACAAACGGGCTGATGATGGCGGTAAGAATATTGTTGAGCCAGTCGGGCAAAAACGACAGCATGTTATGCAAAACGGTATCGTTAAACGCCGAAAAGATATTCTCCAGATATTTGATGATCCCGGTGCCCAGAAGCGGACCAATCAGCGTACCCGCCCCGCCGAAAATGGTCATCAGCACCACTTCGCCCGATGCCGTCCATTGCATACGTTCCGCCCCGGCCAGCGGGTCGGTCATGGCCAGAAGCGACCCGGCCAGACCGGCATACATGCCCGAAATGATAAAGGCCGTCAGCAAATAGGGCCGGGTATTATAGCCGGTATAAGACATACGGGTCTGGTTGGATTTGATCGCGCGCAGCTTCATGCCAAACGGCGAATGGAAAATACGCATCGAGATAAAAAACGCCACAAGCAGGATGATCGCGCAAATGTAAAACCCGGTATAGCCCGTGCCCTCCAGCCCGAACAGATTGGTATTGGGCAGGCCCGATGTGGCTTCAATCCCGGCCATACGGTCAATCACGCGCGGGTCGGCCTGGTTCAATTGCAGGCCGGTTTCCCCGTTGGTTATCGGGGTTAGCACCGAATAGGCCAGGTTATAGGACATCTGGGCGAAGGCCAGGGTCAGAATGGAAAAATAGATGCCCGAACGTCGCAGCGAGACAAAGCCGATCAGCCAGGCAAACAGGCCCGCTAAAATCGTGGCAAAAATAATCGCCGGCACCACATTCATCGACAAAAGTTTGAACGACCAGACGGCGGTATAAGACCCCACCCCCAAAAAGGCGGCATGGCCAAAGGACAGATAGCCGGTTAACCCGAACAGAATGTTATAGCCAATGGCAAAAATGCCAAAAATCATGAATTTCTGCATCAGATCGGGGTAAGCGGCCCCGAAAGGTTGCAACCACAACGGCATGGTCAGCACCACAGCAGACAGCACAACCATATAGATCAGTTCCTGCCGCGGTGTTGCGATTTGCGTGTTTGACATATCAGCTCTCCATCACGCCCCGGCGGCCCATCAGTCCACGCGGACGGGTCAGCAGGATAATCACGGCGACAAGGTAAATAATGATCTGGTCAATGCCCGGAATGATCGACTTGACCTCGGTCATCGAGGAAAAGGACTGCAAAATTCCCAACAGGAACCCTGCGGCAACGGCCCCGCGCAACGAGCCCATACCGCCGACAACCACAACCACAAATGACAACACCAGGAAATCCATGCCCTGATGGTAATCGGGTGGCAAAATTGGCGTATACATCACCCCGGCCAACCCGGCGACCACGGCCGCCAGCCCAAATACAATGGTAAAGCGGCGTTCAATATCGATCCCGAGCAATTCAACCGTTTCACGGTCTGCCATGCCCGCGCGCACCACCATGCCGTAGGTGGTGAAATTAAGGAACGAGAACACCCCGGAAATAATAATCACAGAAAACAGCAGATAAATCAGACGCCACCACGGATACACCACCGCATCCCCAAGCCCGATCCAGCTGCCAATCGCCGCAGAGCCCGCCACGATTTCAGGGGCACTGACCGGAATGGGATTGGCCCCGAAAAAGGTTTTCACCAGTTCCTGCAACACAATAGCCAGGCCAAATGTCACCAGAATTTGCTCGGCATGGGACCGCTTGTAAAAATAACGGATCAGGGTGCGTTCCATTAAAATGCCCAGCCCCAGCATCACCGGAATCGATACAATAATCGAAATCGGCACCACCCAGTCAATAATCGCCGAACCGGTTTTGCCAAACCACAGTTCCAGATAAGGCGTTTCCTTGTAGGCATCGAAAAACGTGACCGAAGGGTCCTTGACCTTGGCTGAAATGGTCAGGATCTTTTCCATCGTGACGGCACAAAATGCACCGACCATAAAGATCGCGCCGTGGGCAAAGTTGACAACACCCAATGTGCCGAAAACCAGCGTCAGACCCAGGGCAATCAGGGCATAGGCCCCGCCCTTGTCCAATCCGTTCAGGATTTGCAGAAAAATCGCGTCCATGAGCTATCCGCCGCAGAGTCTATACAGAGTCTATTTCAAGACCGGAGAACCCGGCCCAAAGGAGAGGCAAAGGTGCCGGGCAACAGGCCCGGCACCAAAGTAATGCGGAGCAAATCAGACCTTGTACGGGCCCAATTCCCCACCGAACATGTCGGCTGGATATTCCACCTGTGCACGCGGCACATGTTTGACCACTTCAAGAAGGTCAAACGCGCTTTGCGGGTTTTCTTTACCCCGCACAACCAGCACATCCTTGAAGCACTGATGGTCTTCGGCACGATACAGCGTCGGGCCATTGCCCATGCCATCAAATTCGTACCCTTCAAGCTGCTTGATCACTTCCCACGGCGCAAAGGTGCCCGCCATTTCACAGGCATTGGCATACAGCAATGTCTGGACATAGCAGGTATGGGCGGCCTGAGACGGCGGGAAGCCATATTCCTGGCCAAAGGACTTGACAAAAGCCTGCGACCCATCGTCGCTTAGCGACCAGTGCCAGTTGGTGGTGCCCAAAATGCCCTTGGCGGCATCACCTGCCCCCTGTGCCATCAAACGCGAATAGAGCGGCACGACGATTTCAAACTTCTTGCCATTGACCATTTTGTCCCTCAGGCCAAACTGCACGGCCTGGGTCAGGGAATTGACCATGTCCTTGCCGTAATGGTTCAGGATCAAAACATCGGCGCCAGAATTAAGAACCGGGGTGATATATTGCGAAAAGTCACCTGCACCAACCGGGGTGCGCACGGTATTGACGGTCGTCCAGCCAATGTTTTCAGTTGCGGCCTTGATCGATTCTTCCTGGGTCCAGCCCCAGGTGTAATCCGCTGTCAGATGATAGGCTTTGCGATCAGAGCCATATTCATCCTTAAGCACCGGTGCCAGCGCCTGGCCCGACATATAAGCGTTAAAGAAATGGCGGAAACCATACCGCTTTTTATCTTTGCCGGTGGTGTCGTTGGAATGGGTCAGGCCCGCCATGAAAATCACGCCCATTTCCTGGCACAGGCCCTGCACGGCAACCGCCACACCCGAGGATGAGCCACCGGTTACCATTGCAACATTGTCTTTTTCAATCATGCGCTTGGCCGAAGCACGGGCAGCGTCGGATTTGGTCTGGGTATCGCCGGTAACAAACTCCACCTTCTTGCCCAGAATACCATTCCCCTTAAGGTTATTGGGTTTCATGGTGTTGAGCATACCGCCGTCGCCTTCACCATTAAGGTGTTTGACAGCCAGTTTATAGGCACGCAATTCGTCGGCACCTTCATCGGCATACGGGCCGGTCTGCGGCACGTTAAAGCCCAGAACAATGCTTTTGCTGCTGCCGGGATCGCCGCGAAATGAATCGGCGGCATAAGCATTGCGGATAAAGTGCATTGGTGCGGTGGCGCCAATAATGGCAGCGCCCGTTGTCAAAGCCGACCCTTTCAGAACGGTACGGCGTGACACATTACGGATGATCTTGGTCTCGGACATTAGGGTTCCTCCCCAATTGCTGGGATGCGTTTCAGTGAAATGCAAAGGCCGGGATTGTCTTGATGTTTTGTTATGCGACCTGACAAGACAATGGGGATGGTTGGAAAATAAATCAACAACAGGTTGATAAAGAACATTTTTTTTGTAAAAATATAGATCAATGTTATGAAAATTTGTAAATTTTGTCAAAAATAAGGAATGTACATGGCCCGGCAAGCTCCGATTGGTCACCGTATTCGTGGACGACGCAAGGACATCGCAATGACACAAATCGCCCTTGCAAATGCGGCGGGCATTTCTGCGTCCTACCTTAATCTGATCGAACATAATCGCCGCGCAATTGGCGGGGCTTTGTTGTTGCGGCTGGCCGAAGCCCTGCAAATTCATCCCTCTAGCCTGTCGGGGTCAGAAGAAAGCCGGGTTCTGGCCGATCTGGGCGAACTTGCCGCCGACCCGGTTTTTGGCGACACGCCGCTGGACCGAAACGAATTTTCCAATGTGATTTCGGCAGGCCCGGGCATGGTCAATGCCATGCTGGCCCTTTACCGCGCCTATCGCAGTGCACTTGACGATGTTGACATGATGTCCGAACGGCTCAGCCACGATCCCTATCTGACCGAGGCCAGCCATTCGATCCTGACCCGTATTACATCGATCCGCACGGTTGCCGAAATTTTCGAACATTACGACGACCTGGCCCCGGCCCAGCGCGCGCGGTTCAACGCCACACTGGTGCGTGAATCCGAACGCCTGGCCGAATCTGCCACCGAAATTTTCAGTTTTCTCGAACGCGGGGCCGCAGGCCGCCCGGCGGCCAACCCGTCCGAAGAGGTTGACGACCTGCTATATGACAATGCCAACCATTTCCCCGCCCTGGAAGAGTGCGCCGATCAATTGCGCGCCGGGATTGAGCGCTCTGGCGGGTTGTTCCTGACCGACCTGATCAATCATTTGCAATCGCGCCACAAGGCAACGGTTGAACGATTACGCCCCGAAGAACTGCCCGCAAACGGGCATGTATGGGAGAACGCGCAAAAGCGATTGCAGTTTTCCCGCGCCTTGCCCATCACATCGGCCCGCTTTATTGCCACGCGTGCCGTGTGCCATCTTGAAGGCATGGACGCGGTTGATCATATTTTAAACATATCCCGCCTGACCAGCGAGGCCGCGCGGAACCGCGCCCGCCAGGCCCTGGTTTCCTATCTGGCTGCGGCGATTTTGTTTCCCTATGACAGTTTCCGCGCCGAAGCCCGCGCGTTGCGCCATGACATTGAAATGCTGCAACAACGCTTTGCAGGCAGTTGGGAGCAAATCTGCCACCGGTTAACAACATTGCGCCGCCCCGGCGAGGAAGGCATACCGTTTCACTTCCTGCGCACCGATATCGCTGGTAATATATCGAAAAGATTTTCCGCCTCTGGATTGCAATTGCCGCGTTACGGTGGGGCCTGCCCCAGATGGGCCATTCACGAGGCCTATCTGACCCCCGAACGGGTGGTGCCGCAGCTTGTGCAATTGCCCGACACAACGCAATATCTGTTTGTTGCCCGGGCTGTGCGCATGGGAAATGGCGGGTATCGGGTGCCGCAATCGGTCCATTCGGTCATGATCGGCTGTGACACCGCCTTTGCCCGCGACATTGTTTACGCCGATGGTGTACCGATGGATGATGCCACCGCCGCCATACCAGTCGGCATCAGTTGTCGGCAATGCCCGCGTATCGATTGTTTGCAACGCGCCCACGCCCCGGCAAAGCCGGCTGCATAAACGGGCCGGTGTAAATTTAAACTGGATTTCGCGGGTGGCGTGCCACACTCTAAAGTCGAATAAAATAAAAGACCGGAAAACGTTAAGGTCGATTTTATAAAAAACCAAAATCGGGGAGAACGTCGTGACCGACAAACCAACGGTCCTGATCGCGGAGGACGAGGAAACAATTGTCGAATCCCTGGCCTTTCTGATGGAGAAGGAAGGCTTCACCGTCAGCATCGCCACCAATGGCCAAAGTGCTATCGACATCATCAGCCGGGACATACCCGACATGATTTTGCTTGATGTGATGATGCCAGGACGAGACGGATTCGAAGTTGCCCGATCCGTGCGCGAAAACACCGCCACAAAACACATTCCCATCATGATGCTCACCGCGCGCACCCGCGAAATAGACCGCCGCAAAGGGCTGGAACTGGGGGTGGACGATTTCGTCACCAAGCCATTTTCGACCCGTGATGTTGTCGCCCGCGTCAAGGCATTGCTGGGCCGTAGAACCACCACGCCATGACCCCACCCGCCAAACTGACCGAACGTGCCCTTGTTTTGGCCCTGACTGCCTTTTTGGCCTGGGTGCCCCCACTGGTGGGCATTTTTTCGCTCGATGGCACCCTTTGGGGAATGCCGGTGTTGTTTGTGTATTTCTTTGTCAGCTGGGCGGTTTTTATTGCCCTGTGCGCCCGCATCACGCGCAAACTGCGCCAAAGTGCACAACAGGCGGAGGACACATAACCCATGCTGTCTTCCGAAGTTGTGATTGCCGTTTCGCTGATTTATGTCGGCCTGCTGTATGCCATTGCGTGGTGGGGGGACAAACGCGCCCGCGCCGGGCGGTCGTGGGTGCGCAATCCAACGGTTTATACCCTGTCGATTGCCGTTTATTGCACCAGTTGGACCTTTTATGGCGCGGTCGGGTCTGCCGCGCGTAACGGGCTGGAATATCTGACCATTTATCTGGGGCCGACGATCATATTTCTGGGCTGGTGGTTTTTGCTGCGCAAAATGCTGCGCATTTCCAAGGCGCATCGCATTACCTCGATCGCCGATTTCATTTCATCGCGCTATGGTAAAAGCACCCAGCTTTCGATGCTGGTGACCTTAATCGCGGTCATTGGCACCACCCCCTATATTGCCCTGCAATTAAAGGCCGTTGCCACCAGCTATACCGTGCTGACCGTTTGGGGCAGTTCGGTATCCGAACCGTTTGTTTCAACATCGCATATTTTTGCCGATAGCGGTTTTTGGGCCGCCACCGGCCTTGCCCTGTTTGGTATTTTGTTTGGCACCCGGTTTATTGATGCCGACGAACATCACGAAGGGATGGTGGCCGCCATTGCCTTTGAAAGCCTGGTCAAACTGTTTGCCTTGCTTGCTGTGGGCATCTTCGTTTGTTTTTTCATGTTCTCCGGATTGGGCGATTTATTTAGCCAGGCAGCCCAGGCACCGCGCACCGCCGGGCTGTTAAAATTACAACCCGATAGCGGCACGCGCTGGTTCACCCTGATGGCCCTGTCGATGGCGGCGATATTAACCCTGCCGCGACAATTTCAGGTCATCGTGGTGGAAAATGTCGATGAACGCCACCTTGCCACCGCCGCCTGGGCGTTTCCGGCCTATTTGCTGCTGATGAACCTGTTTGTTCTGCCCATTGCCCTTGCCGGGATGGGGTTGTTGCCCGCATGGGCCGACCCGGACTTTTTTGTGTTATCCGTTCCTTTGTCACAGGGGCAGTCGTTTTTGGCCCTTGCTGCCTATGTCGGCGGGCTTTCGGCCAGTACCAGCATGGTCATTGTCGCGGCCATCGCGCTTTCAACCATGGTGTGCAACGATCTGGTTATTCCGGCCTTGCTGCGTTTGCGCTGGTTACGGCTGACCGAACGGGGCGATTTAACCGGGCTGTTATTGTTCATTCGCCGCGCATCCATCGTGCTGGTGGTGTTTATGGGCTATATCTATTACCGGTCCGCCGGGGCGGGCGATGCGCTGGCCGAAATCGGCCTCATATCCTTTGCCGCCACCACACAATTTATCCCCATTATGGTGGGGGGCCTGTTTTGGAAAGGCGGCACAAAAACCGGGGCGCTGGCAGGCCTTAGCACCGGATTTGCCATTTGGGCCTACACGCTTTTGCTGCCATCATTTGCTGATTCCGGCTGGATCGACCCGAAATTAATTACAGATGGTGCCTTTGGTCACCCGTGGCTAAGGCCCGAGGCCCTGTTCGGGCTGGATCATTTCGCCCCGCTAACCCACGCCCTGATCTGGTCGATGGCGCTAAATGCCGGGTGTTTTATCGTGATCAGCCTGTTTACCAATCAGGGCGGACTGGAACGCATACAGGCCACCCTGTTTGTCGATGCCTTTTCGCGCAAGGGCGGGGAAACCGTGATCTGGCGGTCATCGGCCACCATCGATGATCTGTATGAACTGGTGGAACGGTTTTTAGGCCGCGAACGCGCCTATCATGCCTTTTACGATTATGGCACATCGCGCCATACCGCATGGCGTGGCAAAGGCGAAGCCAATGCCGACATGATCGCCTTTAGCGAACGGTTGCTGGCAGGCTCCATCGGGGCGGCATCGGCCCGGGTTATGGTGTCCTCGGTCGCCAAGGGCGAAATGGTCAGCCTGGATGAAGTGCTGGAAATTCTCGAAGAAACCTCGCACGTGATCGAGCATTCCCAGCGCCTTGAACAAAAATCGCGCGCGCTGGAACGCGCTGCCGCCGAACTGCGCGCCGCCAATGACCGGTTAAAGGAACTCGACCGGTTAAAGGACGAGTTTCTGACCATGGTCAGCCATGAATTTCGCACCCCGCTGACCTCGATCCGGTCTTTTTCCGAAATTCTGGTTGATACCCCGGACTTGGAAGCCGAACGCACCGAACGGTTTTTAAACGTGATTGTGCGCGAAAGCGAACGCCTGACCCGCCTGATTGACGACCATCTTGACCTTGCCCGCCTGGAAGCCGGCCATTCGGACTGGCAACCGCGCGATGTGGACCCCAAAGCCGTATTGCGCGAAACCATAGATGCACTGGAAGGTTTGTTTAACAGCCGCAATGCCAAATTACGGGTCGATATTGGCGGCGATACAGTGCACCTGTTTGTTGATCGTGACCGGTTAACACAGGTGTTTATCAACCTGTTATCCAACGCAGCGAAATTTGCCAACCCGGAAAAACCCGAAGTCTTTGTGCGCGGGGCCACACATAAAGACGGATACCTCGTTTCCATTTCCGATAACGGTGCCGGTATTGCCAGTGACGAAGCCCAGCTGATTTTTAACAAATTTGCCCGTGGCGGCAAATATCCTGGCGATAAACCGCGCCCGTCGGGCTCCGGGCTTGGGCTGGCGATTTCAAGACATGTCGTTGAACATTGCCACGGTAAAATCTGGGTTGAGAGCAAACCCGGCCACGGTGCCACTTTCAACGTCTTTATTCCCGTAGCGACAGCACCTGTAACACATACGGTTTAAGGGCTTGCCCGCGTCGTTGCTTAACCAGGCCCGCCTTCTTCGCCGCGTCCCTGAAGCTGCTTGTGCAGGTAATCGATAAAAAGGCGCACCTTGGCCGACACATTATGCCGTTCGGGGTAAACCGCATAAATATCGGCATCGACCTGGGCATAGTGTGGCAATACCAGACACAACCGGTTGGCATGGACATGACGGGCGATGTCCCATTCGGACCGCAACATAATGCCATGCCCGTCCAGCACCCATTTTAAAGCAATTTCACCGTCATTGCTGCTTAAGGTGCCATGCACACGCACGGTTTCCGAATGCTGGCCGCGCTGAAATTTCCATAAATCATAACTGGCATTGTCCTGGCGCAAAATAATGCAATTATGCCCCGCCAGATCCGCCAGTGTTTTGGGCACCCCTTTGCGGGCCAAATAGGCAGGTGATGCACATAAAAACCGCCGATTATCCTGCAATTTGCGGGCGCGCAGGCGTGAATTGGGCAACCCGCCAAACCAGATGCCGATATCAAACCCTTCCTCAACCAGATTAATCGGTGCGTCGCTTAACACCAGTTGCACCTCGACCTCGGGGTATAAATGTGAAAATTCCGAAATCACCGGGGTCAGATATTCGCGACCAAACCCGAAGGTCGCATTAACGCGCAACAACCCTTTGGGGTTTTCGCGCGCGGTTGCCACGCGCTGCTCAAGCTCCTCGATCTCACGCATGATTTTGATCGCACTTTGAAAATAGGCCTCGCCTTCGCTGGTCAGGCTGATGCGGCGCGTGGTGCGATTCAATAAGCGCACCCCCAACCGGTCTTCCAGCTTTGCCAGCCGTTTGCTGACCGCGGGGGGCGACAAATTAAGTTCCAGGGCCGCAGCCGACAAATTGCCCTTGCGCGCCAGCAACACGAAAAACCCCAAATCACTGTCCGACGACATTATTAACCCAAACGACATAATGAAATGAAAATTCAGAAATTATACAAATCCAATAATAAATCTACACTTCAATCGTCCGCTTTGCAGTTTAAAAGCCCCCACCGGCGTCCTACCGACCGGATTGTGTGGCGCGCAAAGGGACGACCGACAAATCCGCAAACCGGGTATCGCCAATAATAACAATGCCTTCCCCGGTTTCGGCACCGATACTGTCAATAAGGACAGGTCGTGTGGATGTTAAACAAACGGGAGGAATACCAATGCGTAAGCTTGCGTTAGCAGCAGCCTTTGCCGCGACCCTGATTTCAGGCCCGGCCTTTGCCGAATACCCGGATAAAACGGTAAACCTGATTTTGCCCTTCAATGCCGGGGGTGAATCCGATGTGTCAGCGCGCTTTCAGCAACCCTATTTTGAAAAAATCACCGGCCAGCAAATGGTGATCCAATATATGGCCGGTGCCGGTGGTGCACAGGCCTGGTCACAACTTAATTCCATGGAAGATGATGGCTATACCCTGATGGGCATCAACCTGCCGCACACGGTTTTGCAGCCGATGGAAAAGGATGTTGGCTATGAAACCGATGATTTGGTGGCTGTAAACTATTTTCATTACACGCCAAATGCCCTGTTCGTCCCCAAAGACAGCGAATTTCAAAACCTGCAACAGCTGATCGACTATGCCAAAGCCAATCCCGGCCTTGTCACTTTCAGCGGCTCGGGCTCCAATTCCGCCAACCAGATCGGCCAGACCCAGTTTGACGCACTGGCGGGCATTACCACCACCTATATCCCGTTTAGTGGCACCGGACCGGCCGTTACCGCCATTTTGGGCAGCCAGGTTACCGCCGGTTTTAACTATGTTACATCGGGTGTGAATAACGGCGACGGGATGCGGATGCTGGCTGTGGCGTCTGAAAAACGGGTTAAGGCATTCCCCGATGTTCCGACCTTCAAGGAACTGGGATTTGATCTGGTCGGCGGGGCGTATCGCGGTGTTGCGGTGCCCAAATCCACCCCGGAAGACATCCGTCAAAAACTTTCCGACATCATCAGTGAAATCAACCAAAACCCCGAATTCATCAAAAAGATGGAAGATGCCGGGTTTGTTCTGACCGACATTCCCTATGCCAAAATGACTGATTTTGTTGCGCAAAAGAAAAAAGAATACCGCGCGATTGGCGAAAAACTCGGCATCGCCAACCGCTAAAAACAAAAAACGGGATCAGGGAGGTTTATCACCATGGAACTGCTTGGCTATTTGTTAAGCGCGCTAACGCCGCTCAATATTCTTATGGCGCTAGGGGGCGTGGTTCTTGGCACTGTCATTGGGGCATTGCCGGGTCTTTCCGCCACCATGGCGGTGGCCGTTCTGGTCCCGTTTACCTTTACAATGGATCCTGCCACCGGCTTGATTGCCTTGGGTGCGATCTATACCGGGGCCATTTATGGCGGTGCCTTTGCCGCCATTCTGGTCAATACACCAGGCACGCCGTCGGCCATTGCCACAACCTTTGACGGGTTTCCGATGGCCAAACGGGGTGATGGCAGCCTTGCCATCACACTGGCAACGCTATCTTCTGTCTTTGGCGGCCTTGTCGGCGGCGTCTTTTTGCTGCTGTTATCGCCACCACTGGCCAAAATTGCGCTGGCCTTTGGCCCGCCCGAATATTTCTGGCTGGCCATGTTTGGCTTAACGCTTATTTCCGCCCTGTCGGTTGGCAATACCCTTAAGGGGCTGATGGGCGGCTGCTTTGGCCTGATGCTGGCGATGGTCGGGGTTGCGGTTGTCGGCGGTGATTTGCGTTTCACCATGAACAGCCAAATCCTGCTGGGGGGATTTGACATTGTTTCCGCCCTGATCGGCCTTTATTGCATTCCCGTTCTGATTGATTTGGTTGCCACCCGTGACCCGCATTTAAAGGTCGAAACCGGCAATCGCGGTATTCGCCTGGCCGAGGCCTTTGGCATTGCCTGGCACAGCAAATTTAACGTCATTCGCAGCGCGATTCTGGGCACCGTGATTGGCGTTCTGCCCGGTGCGGGCGGGTCGGTGGCCGGGCTGGTTTCCTATTCCGAAGCCCGCCGGTCCTCAAAACACCCGGAACGGTTTGGCACGGGCGAACCAAATGGGGTTATCGCCACCGAAACCGCCAATAATGCCACCGTGGGCGGCGGATTTATTCCGACATTGGTGCTGGGCATTCCCGGCACCCCGCCCGATGCCATTATTTTAGGCGCGCTTTTGGTGCAGGGGATTAAAATCGGGCCAACACTTTTTACCCAGCAAGGCGAAATTGTTTACACCTTCATTTTCGGGTTGCTGATTGCCACCTTGCTGATGTTGCCTGCCGGGTTGCTGATCGGGCGCTATGCCTATAAGTCGATTGCATCGATCCCCAAAACCATGCTGGTGCCGACCATTGCGTTCCTGACCATCATTGGCAGCTTTGCCATTCACAGCAACATCCACGATGTGCAAATGATGTTTGGTCTGGGCATTGTCGGCTGGATTTTAAACCGCTGCGGTTTTGCCCCCTCCCCCATCGTTTTAGGGCTGGTTCTGGGCCAGATCGCCGAACAGGGTTTTGTGCAATCCTATCTGATTGGCAATGCACGCGGCGATATTTTGGGCATGTTTTTTACCCGCCCCATTAGTGTTGGCATTATTGCCCTTGCGGCCTTTACCCTGCTGTATCCGTTTTACGCCCACCACAAAAAAAACCGCATCCTTGCAAAACTGGCGGTCGAAAACCCCGGCACCGACATTATGGGTGATGCAGAGGCATCCCTCACCATTCCCAAAACCGGCTTGCTGAGCCAGCCGCGCGATATGGCCGGAACAATCATTGCCCTGGTCCTGATGGTTATGTGTGCCTGGGCGCTTAGCCAAACCCCGGCCATGACGCCGATGGGGTCGGTTTTTCCCACCACCATTGCCTTGGTGTTGCTGGTTTTTGCCGCGCTTTTTGTTGGCATCAATATTCTACGTAAAAACGGCCTCCGCCCCACCGACCCGGCCAGCACAGCGGAATCCAGCTCGCGGCGCATTGGTCTTGTGGTTGCCATGGGGCTGTGGATTGCCGCCATTCCGTTGATCGGATTTCTGGCCGCAGGCATCATCGCGTTTTTCGCCTTGGTCGCCATCGCCAATTATGACGGCCTGCCCGCAAAATCCATCATCCTTCACCTGCTGTCGGGATGCGTCATTGTCAGCGCAATGTATGTCCTGATGGCCGAAATCCTGCTGATCCGTATGCCACAAGGAATTTTGTTCTAGGCACGTCCAGGCATTGGCAGACCACCCAAAACCGAAACACAGCAAACACAAGAGACTGAACATGAAGAATTATCGTATCGCGGCCATCCCCGGCGACGGGATCGGCAAAGAAGTTATTGCGGCCGGAATTGAGGTTTTAACCACCCTGGCACAGCGCGATGGCAAATTTGGCGTTTCGTTCGACCAGTTCGATTGGGGATCGGATTATTACAAACAGCATGGCCTGATGATGCCCGCCAATGGCCGTGACCAGATTGCCCATCACGATGCCATTTATTTTGGCGCTGTTGGCGCCCCTGATGTGCCCGACCACATTACATTATGGGGCCTGCGCCTGGCAATTTGCCAGCCGTTTGACCAATATGCCAATGTGCGCCCGACCCGCATTTTACCGGGCATTCAAAGCCCGCTCCGCAATGTCAAACAGGGCGATCTGGACTGGGTGATCGTGCGTGAAAATTCCGAAGGCGAATATGCCGGTCAGGGCGGTCGTTCGCACGTTGGCCTGCCCGAGGAAGTCGCGACCGAGGTGTCAATTTTCACCCGCGCCGGTGTCACCCGCATCATGAAGTTTGCCTTCGATCTGGCCCAGTCGCGCCCGCGCAAAAAGCTGACCGTGGTAACCAAATCCAACGCGCAGCGCAACGGCATGGTGATGTGGGACGAAATCGCCGCCGAAGTGGGCCGCGATTACCCCGAGGTCGAATGCGACAAAATGCTGGTCGATGCCATGACCATGCGCATGACCTTAAAACCCGACACGCTTGACACCATCGTTGCCACCAACCTGCATGCCGATATTTTGTCCGACCTGGCCGCTGCATTGGCCGGATCGCTCGGCATTGCCCCCACCGCCAATCTGAACCCGGAACGCAAATTCCCCTCGATGTTTGAACCCATTCACGGGTCGGCCTTTGATATTACCGGCAAAGGCATTGCCAACCCCGTCGCCACATTCTGGAGTGCGGTGATGATGCTGGAACATCTGGGTGAACAGGCCGCTGCCGACCGGCTGATGCGCGCGATTGAACGTGTCACTGCCAACCCCGACCTGCACAGCCCTGATCTGGGCGGCAAAGCCACCACGCGCGAAGTGACCGATGCCGTTATTGCCGCCATCATGGGCGACAACAGCTAATCGTTTTCAAGCTGGCTCCACGCCTAAAATCCACCAAACCCGCAGGCAAAATATCGATGACACCGCCTTTTGACTTTTCTGAAAAAACAACAGCTTATGACCTGTCATCCCCCGATGACATTCGTCACTTTCTGGACGTTTTGTTTCGCACGGCCATCAAGGCGGCCGACCCGGCATTTTGCCTGCCCCCGCACCTGCCAAATCCGCCTGCCAACGGCAAAACCGTCGTCATTGGCGCGGGTAAAGCTGCGGCGGCAATGGCAAATGTGCTGGAACAACATTGGGACAATAACGCCGATCTGTCTGGCGTGGTGATCACGCGGTATGGGCATGAAGTTCCGACCGGCAAAATTCGCGTCAGGTCGGCATCGCACCCGGTGCCCGATGCTGCCGGAATTGCCACCACCCGTGAAATTTGCAATGCGGTGCAAAACCTGTCCGTCAACGATCTGGTTATTTGCCTCATATCTGGCGGCGGGTCAGCATTACTGGTCGATCCAATTGCCCCGATTACCCTTGATGAAAAACAGGCCTTAAACCGCGATCTGTTAAAATCAGGTGCCAGTATTTCGGAAATGAATTGTGTAAGACGCCATATATCGCAAGTCAAAGGCGGTAAACTGGCCGCCCTTTGCCATCCGGCGCGGGTCATGATGTATGCCATTTCCGATGTGCCGGGCGATAATTTCCTTGATATCGCATCCGGCCCGACCATTGCCGACCCGACCACCTGCGACGATGCGCTGGCAATTTTGCAGCATTACAACATCGACACTGCCCCCTCGATTTTAAACGTGTTGCGCAACGGGATTGGTGAAACCCTCAAACCCGGCGCCCCCCGTTTACACAACGTTACCTGCCACATGGTCGCCACCCCGCAAATGGCACTGGAAGCCGCGGCAAAAATATGTGCCGATCACGGCATTTCCGCCCATATTCTGGGTGACAGCATTGAAGGCGAGGCCCGCGATGTGGCACATGTGATGGCCAGCATCGCCCGACAGGTGCAAAAATATGGCCAGCCTTTTCACGCGCCCTGCATCCTGTTATCGGGCGGTGAAACAACCGTCACCGTCCGGGGCAACGGGCGCGGCGGGCGCAATGTGGAATTTTTAATGGCGCTGGCAAACATCCTGCACGGGCAACCTGGCATCTATGCCATCGCCGGCGATACCGACGGCATTGATGGCATCGAAGAAATTGCCGGTGCCATTATCACGCCCAACACCCTGAAGCGTGCCCGCCAGAAAAACATCAACATCAAGGACCAGTTGGCCAACAATAACGGCCACGGCTTTTTTGAAAAACTGGGCGATAGCATTATCACCGGCCCGACCCTTACCAATGTGAATGACTTTCGCGCCATTCTGATTACCGACCCAATACCTTTATAAACAGCCCACACCCCCGCCATCCCGATCAAACGATACAGGAAAAACCACCATGTCGCATAAAACCCATAGAATTGCCGTCATCCCCGGCGACGGAATTGGCAAAGAAGTCGCCCCGGAAGGCGTTCGGGTTCTCAAAGCCACTGCAAAGGCCTTTAATCTCGACCTTCATTTCGATGATTTCGATTTTTCCAGCTGCGACTATTACGCCCGACACGGCCAGATGATGCCCGATAACTGGAAAGATCAGGTCGGCAACCATGATGCCATTTTTTATGGTGCCGTTGGCTGGCCCGCCACCGTACCGGACCACATTTCATTGTGGGGGTCGTTGATCCAGTTTCGCCGCGAATTTGACCAATATGTCAGCCTGCGCCCGGCGCGCCTGATGCCTGGTGTGCCCTCGCCGCTGGCCGGGCGCAAACCTGGCGATATTGATTTTTATGTGGTGCGCGAAAATACCGAAGGCGAATATTCATCGGTCGGCGGCAAAATGTTCCCCGGTACCGACCGCGAAGTGGTGATGCAGGAAACGGTTATGACCCGCACCGGCGTTGACCGTATTTTGAAATACGCGTTCGATCTGGCCCAAAAACGCCCGCGCAAACGCCTGACATCGGCGACCAAATCCAACGGCATTGCCATTACCATGCCCTACTGGGATGAACGCGTTGTCGAAATGGCCAAGAACTACCCCGATATCACCTGGGATAAATACCATATCGATATTCTAACCGCCCATTTCGTGCTCAACCCGGACCGCTTTGACGTGGTTGTTGCCTCCAACCTGTTTGGCGATATTTTATCCGACCTTGGCCCGGCCTGCACGGGGACCATCGGCATTGCGCCCTCGGGCAATATCAACCCCGAAGGCAAATTCCCGTCCTTGTTCGAGCCGGTCCACGGATCGGCCCCTGATATTGCCGGGCAAGGCATTGCCAACCCGATTGGCCAGATCTGGGCCGGGGCCATGATGCTGGACCATTTGGGACATGCCGACGCCCATGATGCCATCCTGCATGCCATTGAAAGTGTTCTGGTCGATGAAAACCTGCGCACCCGCGATCTCGGTGGCAAGGCCGATACCATCACCTGTGGCAAGGCAATTGCCGATGCGATTTGCGCATAATTCCGGCCAAACCGGCAACGCCTGAAACATCTCGGCCCGGTCGCCATCCTGCGGTATCCGGGCCGGGCATGGTCAAGGTGGTCAACGCCACTGCCCTTACCCCGTCAGGAACGGCCCTGTTTCAAGACCAACTGCCAAAAACCCTCGATCATCGGGCTTTGCCGACTGGCCGGGCGAAACAACCGGATTTCGATGGGGATGATCAAATCTTCTCCGCCAAAAGGCACCAGCCGCCCTGCGGCAATATCGTTTTGTGCCAATGTTTCAGGCAACCACGCCACCCCGGCCCCGGATCGCGCCATGGACTGCAAAGTGGCCGCCAAATGCGATGTAAAACTTTCGCGCAAGGCAAAGGACGGGGCGTTATCGGCCCAACTGGCCCGCATAATGCGCCCCAGGCCCGATTCCCGGCGATAAGCCAGCCACGCCACATCCCCCTCCAACGCGCGCGCCTTTTGACCGAAACCCGGCGCGCAAAGCGGCATCAAGCGGTCCTTACCAATCACCACACTTTTGAACTGCCCGGCGGCCAGGTTACTTTGCATTTTGCGGTGAAAATGGGCCAACAAAAATTGCGCATCGCCGCGTTGCATCACCTGTTCGCAGGCCTGCATGCTGTCTGATATCAGGTTAAGGGTGCCAAGCGACATTAACTGCCCCATTTCCTGCATCCAACCGGGAAAAAAGGTAAATGACAAAGCATGGGTGGCCGCAAACCCCATCGCCGCCTTGTTTTGCCCCGCCACCTCGCAGGTTTCCCGGCGCAATTGCAAAATCGACCGGGTTAAGGCTTCTGCCTGATTACGAAAATGCAACCCGGCCGGGGTTAACGACACATCGTGGGTGGTGCGCTCAAATAACGGCGTACCAACCCAGTTTTCAAGCGCGCGGATCCGGCGGCTAAAGGCGGGCTGGGTAATGTTGCGCGCCTGTGCTGCCCTGGAAAAATTAAGGCAGTCTGCCAGTGCGATGTAATCTTCAAACCAGCGCAATTCCATTTGGTAATGCCGTTTTTGTATAACAAAACACCACAATGGCATTGGTCATCCCATTGGCACAAGGCCTAAAATCGCGACATCAAACAGGTTTAACCAGTACAACAGGGCCAATTGTTATGCGTATTCTTGATGTTGTCGAAATCACCCAACCCATCGCATCGCCCATTCGCAATGCCTATATCGATTTTTCCAAAATGACGACCAGCCTGGTTGCCGTGGTAACCGATGTGGAACGCAAGGGCCGCCGCGTTGTCGGCTACGGGTTTAATTCCAATGGCCGTTATGGTCAGGGCGGGCTGATCCGCGAACGGTTTCGCGATCGTATTTTGCAGGCCGACAAGAACAGCCTGCTTGTCGATGCGGGCGATAACCTGGACCCGCATAAAATCTGGTCGGCGATGATGCAAAACGAAAAACCCGGCGGGCATGGTGAACGCTCCGTCGCGGTGGGTACCATCGACATGGCGGTGTGGGATGCGGTGGCCAAAATTGCCGACAAACCCCTGTTTCGCCTGCTGGCCGAACAAAACGGCGTAAAAGCCGACCCACGCGTGTTTGTTTATGCCGCAGGCGGTTATTATTACCCCGGCAAGGACTTAGGTGCACTTCGCAACGAAATGCGCGGCTATCTTGATCGCGGCTACAATGTGGTTAAAATGAAAATCGGTGGTGCCGACATTGATGAAGACCAGCAACGGATCGAAGCCGTACTGGAAGAAATCGGCTCGGAAGCCCAATTGGCCGTCGATGCCAATGGCCGGTTCGATTTGGAAACCGGCATCGCCTATGCCAAAATACTGCGGCAATATCCGCTATTCTGGTACGAGGAAATTGGCGACCCGTTAGATTATCAGCTTCAGGCGGCAATGGCCGAATTTTACCCCGGTGCGATGGCAACCGGCGAAAACCTGTTTTCCCATCAGGATGCGCGCAATTTACTGCGTCATGGGGGAATGCGGCCAGATCGCGACTGGCTGCAATTTGACTGTGCACTGTCTTATGGGCTGGTGGAATATCTGCGCACCCTTGATGTCATCAAACAGGCGGGCTGGTCGCCCAAACGCTGCATTCCGCATGGCGGGCATCAAATGTCGCTTAACATTGCCGCAGGTCTGGGGCTTGGCGGCAACGAAAGCTATCCCGACCTGTTTCAGCCCTATGGCGGCTTCCCTGACAGCGTGAAGGTCGAAGGCGGTTACATCACCATGCCCGAATTGCCCGGCATCGGCTTTGAAGGCAAGTCCGATCTGATCCGCATCATGCGCGACCTTGCCCAATAAAATAACACGAACGCAACGCGTGGCGTAAACCGGACGACAAAAAAGGAAGGCGCGCCAGCCAAGCGTGCCTTCCTTTGTATTTTGCGTTTTCAGCCTGCGCTATAAGCGCTGTATTCCAGCCCTGAATGTTTAGCGCGCCAAAACCCCGGTCGCAAAATTCACAATCCACATGTTTTCCGACACGCCTGATGTGAGGCTGATCTAATGGCCTGCAAAATCTATACTTCTATCGCGAAAGATCAATCAAACCCCAGAGTGGGTAAATGGCAAAGTTCAATGGGTTAAATAGCAAAGACCATCTGCGTCTTTGATTTTCTTTCCGGTGTTTGCCGTCAATCAGTTGCCGCTGCATAAAATGATGAAACTTATACAGTTTCAGACCGCACATAAATCTGATCATTCACAAAAAAACAGCCCTGCTTGCAAGATGCATCTGAACTATAAGGTGGGTCGAAAGTTATGAATTAATTCGTGTTTTAGCACTTCCCACCCAAAATTCACTATACTTATATACAGTATAGCTAATCCCATCACCCGACCCTTCCGCAAAGACGGGCAGATCAGCATAACATTTTGGTATTACCACTTATAGTGATTGAAAATTCGAACTATTTTTAACCGAATATATTAACCTTTCAAAATGAAAGCAGATCCTCCCTGCTCAGGATCAACGCGTAATTTTCCAAGCCTTCCTGTCATATTTTTCACTTTGAACGGCTTTCAACAAGCCCATCAGCCATATTGTTGCTCAATTTCCAGTAGATGAATTTAAGATTGTCTTGTGGACAACGGTTGCAATTCAAAATAAAATAAACAATTTAAAGTACTGTCCATTTTTCATATGATCAAATCACCTGCTACCAAAACGTCTTGCCCATCGGAAGAATAGGTACTATGTAGGTTCACGAAATAATTCTTTTCAGGAGAAAATAATGACCAAAATCGATATTTCGCAATTAAGTTATAAAGAACTTCGCGATCTGATGGAGCAAACCGAAGAAGAAGTTGAAAGCCGCAAAGAACAGGCGATCAAGGAACTTCGTGCTGAGTTCAACCAAAAGCTTCACGATGCCGGTTTTTCAATTCGCGAACTGTTCCCGGACGTTTTTAAAATGACGGTCGAGAGTTCATCTGCCCCGACCAAAAACAAGCAGTCAACACCGCCAAAATACCGTAACCCTGAGAACCCCGAAGAAACCTGGACTGGCCGTGGCCGCGTCATTGGCTGGGTTCTTAAGCTGGCTGAGGAAAAAGGCACCACTGTTGATGCCATCAAGACCGATCCGTCTTACCTTAACCCGGACCACCCCAATTATAAGATCCATGTCGCTGACCTGGAAAAATAAGATCAAGGCCCCCAAACCGGGGGCCTTTTTAAATGCCTGAAAACCGCAAAAAATACCAAACCATCGCGACATCAATCGATGTTTAATCCCGCCAGAGAACACGTACCGACATGGTCGCAGCGGCGGTTCTGTTTTCCACGGCAAGTTTAACAAATATCTGTTCGAGATGCTTGTTCACCGTTCGAGGCGACATATCAAGAATTTCGGCAATTTCCTTATTCGACTTGCCATGTGTTACCCATAACAGAACTTCAGCTTCCCGGAAGGTCAGATTAAAAGCTGTGGCTAATTGTTCCTCGTCCGATCCTTTTTGGCCATCAATCAGGCGGATCAGCTTTTCAACACCTTCCCCTTCATCCAACAGACGAAATTCTATTTCCGCACCATTGCGTGAAAACCGGAACACCCCGGGAAGACCGCTGCCACCTGCATCGGAATGATCCCCAAAAAGATGATCAACGATCTCCCACGGGAGCCGGGCGGCCTCGTCGCACCGTAAACCGGCATAGCGCATCAATTCGCCCGCCTGCGGTGTTGCCCACAAAATGGCGCCAGACGGGTCACAGGCAACAATGCGCCGCCCGGTAGAATCCAGCGCCTTGCGGGCCGAACGCGCGCGCCGTGCATTGGCCAAATGCACCCGAATACGCGCAAATAACTGATCAAGGATCACGGGCTTGGCAACAAAGTCCACCCCGCCAGAGGCCAGTGCGCGAACAACATGTTCACTTTCACGAAAGCCGGTCATGAAGATAACCGGGACATCTTCACATCCTTTTTCCGATTTCAAAACGCGGCAGGTTTCAAAACCGTCAATGCCCGGCATCATCGCATCCATCAAAACAAGATCAGGGATACGGTTTTCAACCAGGCCAAATGCCTGGCGGCCACTGGTGGCAACCTCAACATCCATTCCTTCCATGGAAAGGGCATCGGTCAGCATGGTTAAACTTTCCGGTGAATCATCGACCACCAGAATATGGGTTGGTACATTCAGGTCAGGCATCTTTCCGTCCGACCTCCTCAATCGCAGCTATGAAATCCTTCAGACGGAAGGACTTGGTCAGTTTCAACATATGCTGGCAAAATCTTGCCGTATCGGGATGTGACAATTCGATGTCTTTCAACGTCACTTCAATCGAGCGAATAAAGCCAATCTGCCCCAGGGTGGTCAGTTGGCGCAATTTGTCCGGTGGGGGAATTTCGTGACTTTCAAAGCAAGGTGCCACGACATCCTCGCCCCCTTCGCCGTTATCTTCATAAACCCAGGACAGGGACATCAGGCTGGCAAGGTGATCAAACAGGTCATCAAGCTTAAAGGGTTTGACCAGATAACTGTCATAAAGCAGCTTGAATTCCTGATTGGTGCGCTCGGGACCGGCGTCGGCCGATATCATCAAAATCGGAACCTTGAAATCCATGCCCTGTCGCACCCGTTTTGCCACTTCCCACCCCGAAAGCCCCGGCATGGCAATATCAAGAATAATCAGATCAGGCCGGTTAAGGGCAATCGCGGACAAACAGGCATGACCATCGGTTGTCAGCACAACGTTAAAGCCAAGCGGCAAAAGCGCGTCTTCTAGCAACGCACGCTGATCGGCATCATCATCAGCCACCAAAATGGTCCGGGGTAGCCCGGCATAGCCGGTTATAGCCTGATAAGGGCGAATTTTCTTGTTTGGCTCGCCGGTTGAAGACAGCATTAAACGGATGACAAACCGCGTGCCCTTGCCCGCCTCGCTTGTAACAGCAAGGTCGCCGCCCATAATTTCAACCAGCAACTTGGTAATCGTCAGCCCCAGCCCGGTACCGGGGGTTTGCGCCATACCGATGGGTTGTTCGGCCCGTTCAAACGGCAGAAAAATACGTTCAATGTCTTCCTCGGCAATACCAATTCCGGTATCGCGAATGTCAAATGTTGCAATCTGATTGCTATAACTGACCGAAAAACTGACCGTCCCGCGATGGGTAAATTTAATCGCATTCGACAGCAAGTTGATCAAAACCTGCCGCAAACGTTTTTCATCGGTATAAACATAAGACGGGATCGCCGATATGGGCTGAAACTCAAAGGCAATGCCCTTGCTTTGCGCCATCAGGGTAAACATGTCGACGATCTGGTCTAAAAACGGGCGCAGGGCTGTTTTATATCGATATATCTCCAGCCGTCCGGCCTCGATTTTGGAAATATCAAGCAAACCCTCGATCATGTCGGCCAGATGTTCGCCGCTGCGTTTTATGGTTTGCGCCGCATTAAGAATATAAGGCGGCTGCCCGCCCGATTGACGTTCCAGTAATTGGGCATATCCCAAAATGGCACTTAACGGTGTGCGCAATTCATGACTAAGGCCAACCATATATCGGCTTTTGGCCAGATTGGCCGATTCTGCGGCTTCTTTTGCCTGTTTTAACTGACGGTCGGTTTCGTTATGGGCGGCGATTTCATCCATTAAAAGCCCGGTGTGGCGGCGGGCTTCTTCTTCGGCAAAACGCCTGTTTTCCTGGGCCAGAACAAATAACCAGACCACAATGCCCGATATGACAAAAATAATGACAAACAATTTGGTTAATGTCAGTTCGATAAGATCGATCGAATTACGGGCATCCAGGCGGGTTTCAAAATAAATCAGCCAGAAAACCAGCCCCAAAACCCCGGTCACTGTCAGCAGCATTCCCAGATAATGGGCGATACGGGTATTCACCCACCTTCCAACACCGGCTGAAAAATGGGTTGTGGCAAAGGTTCGCAATTGCCCGGAAAACCGGCCATGGGGTTTACACATGTCATGGCAGCGCGAATCAAGCGAACAACATAACGAACAGATCGCCCCGGAATAAGCCGGGCAATATGCCATGTCTTCGCGATCAAAGCGGTGTTCGCAAATACAGCACGCTTCAATGTCGCCCATCGCCCAGTCTGTTGCCGTGCTGCGCGCCAGATAATACCGGCTTTTGGTCAGAACCGCGATCACAGGCACCAGCACAAATGCCGATATCAGCGCCACATAAGAATACAGCTTTGATATCGTTTCACCAAACAAACCGGAATAGGCCAGCAAGGCCAGCAAAATGGCAATGCTCATGGCACCACAGCCAACCGGGTTCACATCATAAAGATGGGCCCGTTTAAATTCGATATGGCGCGGAGCCAGACCAAGCGGTTTATTGATCACCAAATTTGAAACAATGCACGCCATCCAGGCAACCGCAGCAATCGAATACAGGCCCAGAATATGCTCAAACGCCCGATAGACGCCAAACTCCATTAACAACAGGCCGATCAGCACATTAAAAACCAGCCAGACAACCCGGCCAGGATGACTGTGCGTCAAGCGGGAAAAAAAGTTCGACCAGGCAATTGATCCGGCATAACTGTTGGTAACATTGATTTTTATCTGGCAGATCACAACAAAAATGCCGGTCAGGCCAAGGGCAAGTTCTGGCGATGCCAGCATCTTTTGAAAAACATTCAGATACATACGCGTGGGATCAGCGGCATCAGCAAAGGTCACGCCACTTTGAAAGGCAAAAAAGGCCAGAAATGACCCCGCCAGAATTTTAAGCGCCCCGATCACGATCCAGCCCGGCCCGGCGCTGAGCAATGCCGTCCACCATGCAAACCGGTTGCGATGGTCCTTGCGGGGTAAAAACCGCAAAAAGTCGACCTGTTCGCCGATTTGCGCCACCAGCGAGAACAACACCGCCGATGCCGCCCCGAAGGATGCAATCGAAAACGCCCCGTCAATTGGCCCAAACAAACCGGTATAGCCCGTCCATTGCCGCACACTTTCGTGGCTGTTAAGGGCGACAAAAACAAAAGGGGCAATTTGCAAAATCACCCAGAACGGCTGGGTCCATGCCTGAAATTTGTTGATAAAGGTAATGCCGTGCGTCACCAGCGGGATAATAACCAGCGCACTGATAATATAGCCCAGCGACACCGGAATTCCGGCGCACAGTTGCAAGGCGGTTGCGACAATGGCGGCCTCAATCGCGAAAAAGATAAAGGTAAAACTGGCATAAATCAGCGATGTGATGGTCGAGCCGATATAGCCAAACCCGGCCCCCCGGCTGAGCAGGTCAATATCGACACCGAATTTCGCCGCGTTATAGGCTATCGGAATGCCCATCAGGAAAATAATGATCGCAGCCACAACAATGGCGCTGATCGCGTTGTGAAACCCGTAATTCAGCGTGATCGAGCCGCCAATAGCTTCAAGGGCCAGAAAAGACACCGCGCCAATCGCCGTGTTGGCAATGCGCCAGCTTGAAAACCGCCTGACCTTATAGGCGGTAAACCGAAGCGCATAATCTTCAAGTGTCTGGTTTGCCACCCAGCGGTTATAGGTCCGCCTGATCCGTGGAATCCTGATTGTTGTTCCCAAAGCCTGTAGCCCGCCCTGCTTTTTGCAAATGCGAAATTCTCCCGGATGCACGATAACACATTCGCGAAAATTCCAGCTTTTTCCCTGTGTGACAGTCCGTTCGATAATTTTTTGTATTTATTTTCATCTAAACCATCGGTGCTGAAAAATGTGAAAAACAATAACGTTGCAAACAGTTGCCGCGTATCTTTTTCCAGCATGAAACGATGGTAGGGGTAAAATGCCCCATGGCATATACGTCAAATGCCCGATTGTTGCGTTGCAAAATTTCTGACGAACTAAGCCGCAGTTGGCACGCAGATAAGCCAGCACTGCTTAAAAAATCATATGTCAGAAAGAGGCTTCGCAATGAGACAGAACATAACCTCTCGATTTTCCATAACACGCAGGGCGTTACTGGCCGGTATGGCTGTTCTTCCCGCCCTTACCTTTGCATCCGCGCCGCTTCGCGCCCAGGAAGTTGCGACCGCCGATGCCAACACCACCGGCCTGGCCGTTACCGACGATACCGTCAAAGTAGGTATCTTACATTCCATTACCGGCACGATGGCAATTAGCGAAACCGGCTCGGTCGAGGCGGAAAAACTGGCCATCGACCAGATCAATGCATCTGGCGGTGTTCTGGGTCGCAAGATCGAATATATCCAGGAAGACGGTGCATCGGACTGGCCGACCTTCGCTGAAAAAGCCAAAAAACTGTTGGTGGAAAATAAAACCGCCGCCGTTTTCGGCTGCTGGACATCGGCATCGCGCAAGGCTGTCTTGCCTGTTTTCGAACAATATAACGGCATGCTGTATTACCCGACCTTCTATGAAGGCCTCGAAGAATCGCCGAACGTCATTTACACTGGCCAGGAAGCAACCCAGCAGATCATCGCCGGGATTGACTGGGTTGTGCGTGAAAAGGGCGCGAAGTCCTTTTATCTGCTGGGCTCAGACTATATCTGGCCGCGTACCGCCAACAAAATTGCCCGTAAACACATCGAAAAACTGGGTTTGAAGGTTTCTGGCGAAGATTATTACCCGCTGGGTAACACCCAGTTCAATTCCGTGATCAACAAGATCAAACTTAAAAAGCCTGATGTGATTTACGCCATCGTCGTTGGCGGCTCCAACGTTGCTTTCTACAAGCAGCTTAAAGCGGCCGGTATCGACATGTCGAAAGAAAAGCCGCTGTTGCTGACCATTTCGGTGACCGAGGATGAAGTCCTTGGCATTGGCGGCGAAAACATTGCCGGTGCCTATGCCGCGATGAAATATTTCGAAAGCCTGCCCAACGATAACAACAAGGCTTTCGTTGCCGCATTCAAGGAAAAATGGGGGGCTGACAGCGTGATTGGCGATGTAACACAGGCCGCCTATCTTGGCCCGTGGCTGTGGAAAGCTGCTGTTGAAAAAGCAGGCAGCTTTGACATCGACAAGGTGCGTGCCGCGTCGCCGGGGATTGAACTGACCACCGCGCCCGAAGGCTATGTCCGTATCCATGAAAACCATCACCTGTGGTCGCGCACCCGCATTGGTCATGCCCGTGCCGATGGCCAGTTTGACGTCGTCTACGAGACCAAGGACCTGATCGAGCCAAATCCGTTTCCGGAAGGCTATCAATAATTGGTTTGCACCCCGCCATCCCGGTTTCTTTGCCGGGGTGGCGTCCCCTTTCGGATGATTTTTCATCCCAACAGGTAACTGTGGTGAGGCGACAATGATCGGCGATTACACTTACACCGAATTTACATCCATTTTGGCCATGCAAGGCTTTGCCGGGCTGACGCTGTTTTCAGTCTTCGTTTTGATGGCGCTGGGGCTGGCGATCATTTTCGGCCAAATGGGCGTTATCAATATGGCGCATGGGGAATTCATGATCCTCGGCGCGTATATGACCTATCTCTGCTCGCAATTCTTCAGCGAATATCTGCCATCGCTGTTTTCGTTCTATTTTTTCTTCGCAATGATCCTGGCCTTTGCCGCGTCCTTTCTGTTGGGAATGCTGGTTGAATGGGGATTGATACGATTTTTGTATCGCCGCCCGCTCGACACGCTTTTGGCAACCTGGGGATTATCGCTGATCCTGCAACAGGCCTATCGCTCGATTTTCGGGGCGCGCGAAGTGGGCGTCACCCTGCCCGACTGGCTGATGGGGTCCATCGCGCTCACCGACATCATCGAAATTCCGATCAATGGTCTGTTTGTGATGGGATTAACCGCGCTAATAACTTTTGGCGTTTATTTCGGGATGTTCCGGTCCAACTGGGGCAAAAACATGCGGGCCGTTGTGCAAAACCGCACCATGGCCGGGGCTGTTGGCATCAACACCAAAATGGTTGACCGCATGACCTTTGGCCTTGGCTGCGGCATTGCCGGCATCGCCGGGTCGGCCTTTACCATGATCGGCTCTACCGGGCCAACCGCCGGGCAGCTTTATATCGTCGATACCTTCCTGATCGTTGTTTTTGGCGGGGCGGGCAGCCTGATTGGCACCATTGCATCGGCATTCTCGATCTCGCAGGCGCAATCGGCCATCGAATTTTTCCTAAGCGGATCAATGGCCAAGGTTCTGACCCTGCTGACCGTCGTCGGCATCCTGATGCTGCGCCCGCAGGGCCTGTTCACCCTTAAGATCCGTCGTTGAGGAGGATGAAACCATGTCGCCTGCTTTGTTCCTGTTTCGCAAGCGTGAATGGATCTACTTTGCCATTCTGGCCTTTGTCCTTGTCATCGTTTTTCCAACATTATTCGACAATTTCCGCCTTAATCTGATTGGCAAATACCTGACCTACAGTTTTGTCGCCCTGGGTTTGGTCTTATGCTGGGGATATGGCGGCATCCTTAGCCTGGGTCAGGGCATATTCTTTGGTCTGGGCGGATATTGCATGGCGATGTTTTTAAAACTTGAAGCCTCAACCCCCGAGGCCACCGCCATTCAATCCACACCGGGCATTCCCGATTTTATGGACTGGAACCAGTTAACATCGCTGCCTTTCTGGTGGCAGCCGTTCCATTCCTTTACCTTTACCCTGTTTGCCACCATTGCCGTCCCGGTCGCACTGGCCTTTATCATCAGTGTTGCCATGTTCAAACGCCGGGTTGGCGGGGTTTATTTCGCCATCATCACCCAGGCCATTGCCGCCATCCTGACCATTCTGATCATTGGGCAGCAAGGCTATACCGGCGGGGTTAACGGCATCACCGATTTACGAACCCTGCTGGGCTGGGACATCCGCAGCGACAATGCCAGATATATTTTCTATTTCATCTGTGTTGCCCTTTTGCTGGCATCTCTGATTGTGGCGCAATTTATCCGGGTTTCAAAATTCGGCCGGTTGTTAATCGCCATGCGCGACAAAGAAGACCGGGTCCGGTTCTCGGGCTATGACGTTGCCAATTTCAAGATTTTCATCTTTTGCCTGTCCGCCGCCCTTTCAGCCATTGGCGGGGCCATGTTTACCCTTCAGGTCGGCTTTATGTCGCCGTCCTTTGTCGGCATCGTGCCGTCAATCGAAATGGTGATTTTCTGCGCAGTTGGCGGTCGTTTGTCGATCTTTGGGGCGATTTACGGGGCGTTGCTGGTCAATGCGGCAAAAACATCGCTGTCGGAAACTTTTCCCGAACTGTGGCTGTTTGCCATGGGGGGCCTGTTTATCGCCGTTGTCATGGTGTTCCCCGAAGGGGTTGCCGGGTTGTACCGCCAGCATATCGAACCGTTAATCCTGCGGGGCGCATCGCTGTTGCGGGTTGGCAAGGTTCGCAAACCCCGCCCGGCGGCGGAATAAAGGAGGCCATTGTCATGGATGCTGCACAACCCGGGGACTTCCTGCTAAGCATCGAGGGACTAACCGTTTCCTTTGATGGTTTTAAAGCGGTCAATGACCTGTCCCTTTATGTCGAGGAAAACGAGATCCGCGTCATTATTGGCCCAAACGGAGCGGGCAAAACCACGGTACTGGATCTGATTTGTGGTCGTACACGGGCCACCGAAGGATCGATCCGGTTTCGCGGGAAAGAATTAACCAGGCTACGCGAGCATGAAATCGTCCATGCAGGCGTCGGCCGTAAATTTCAGAACCCGTCTATCTATGAAGATCTGACGGTGTTTGAAAACCTGGAACTGTCCTTTCCACGCGGGCGCAGCGTGCTGGGCGCATTAGCCTTCCGCCGCGATGCCGAGGTTATTAACCGGGTGGAGGAAATTGCCGAGATGATTTTCCTCAAAGATCATCTTCAAACAGATGCCGCCATTCTCAGCCATGGTCAAAAGCAGTGGCTTGAAATCGGCATGCTGTTAATTCAAAGCCCAGAACTTTTGATGCTTGATGAACCTGTTGCCGGCATGAGCGTTTCCGAACGCCTGAAAACCGCCGAGCTTTTAAACACCATCATTAAAAAGCATTCCGTCATCGTCATCGAACACGACATGAAATTCGTCGAGGACATCGCCCATCGGGTGACGGTTCTGCATCAGGGCAAGGTTCTTTCCGAAGGTTCGATGGAGCGGGTCCAGAGCGACCCGAAAGTCATCGAAGTCTATCTCGGTCATTAAGAGGGACTGTCATGTTATCGATAGATAAACTTCACGTCGCCTATGGGCAGAGCGAGGTCATTAACAATCTGTGCCTTGAGGTCAAACCCGGAGAAATCGTTGCCATCATGGGCCGGAACGGCATGGGTAAAACCACGCTGATGAAATCGCTGATCGGCATCATTCCATCACGCAGCGGATCGATCAAAATTGGCGATGCAACGCCCGAAAGCCTGGAAAACCTCGAAAGTTATCAGCGCGTGGCCAAGGGGCTTGCTTATGTGCCGCAGGGCCGCATGATTTTTCCGGCCTTAACCGTGCGTGAAAACATCGAAACCGGCTTAACCGTGACCGGCAAAACAGCCGTTCCGCCCCTTATCTATGAGCTGTTTCCGGTGTTACTCGAAATGAAAGACCGGCGCGGCGGCAACCTGTCGGGCGGGCAACAACAACAGCTCGCCATTGCCCGTGCGCTGGCATCCAACCCCAAAGTTCTGCTTCTTGATGAACCCACCGAAGGCATTCAGCCATCGATCATCAAGGAAATTGCCCGAAGCCTTTGCCGCATCCGCGACGAGATGGGCCTGTCGATTGTGGTCTCGGAACAGGTTCTGAGCTTCGCACTGGACATGGCTGATCGCGTGCTGGTGATCGAAAGAGGTGAATTTGTTCACGATAGCCCGCGTGCGAGCATCGATGAAAAGAAAGTCTCGGCATTCCTGTCGGTTTAACCGGGACACCTGCGAAACCAAGTTCCATATCAGGGAGTTTTATTATGGTTGATACGCTTATCAAGGTAGATCTTTCAGAATCACCCTATACCAACGAAAAGATCCATAACCGCTGGCACCCCGACATTCCGATGGCATGCTGGGTCGAACCGGGCGACGATTTTCGCGTCGAAACCTATGACTGGACCGGCGGGCAGATCAAAAACAACGATGACGCCGCCGATGTGCGCGACGTCGATCTGTCGCAGGTTCATTTCCTCTCTGGCCCCATCGGGGTTAAGGGCGCGCAACCGGGCGACCTGCTGGAAGTCGAAATTCTTGATATCGGCACGTTCGATAACAGCCTGTGGGGCTTTAACGGTTTTTTCTCCAAGCAAAACGGCGGCGGCTTTCTGACCGAACATTTCCCCGAAGCGCAAAAGTCGATCTGGGATTTTCACGGCATGTTCACCAGTTCGCGCCACGTTCCCGGTGTTAAATATGCTGGCTTGATCCATCCCGGCCTGATCGGGTGCCTGCCGGATCGCAAAATGCTCGATACCTGGAACACCCGCGAAAAAGCCCTGGTCGATACCGACCCGCATCGCATTCCCGAACTTGCCACCCTGCCCAATGGCGGCCCCACCGCCCATATGGGCAGCCTGAAAGGCGACGAACGCGACAAAGCCGCCGCCGAAGGGGCGCGCACCGTACCGCCACGCGAACATGGCGGCAACTGCGACATCAAGGATCTGTCACGCGGGGCCAAGGTCTATTTCCCCGTCTATATCGATGGGGCGGGTCTGTCGATGGGTGACCTTCACTTCAGCCAGGGCGACGGCGAAATCACCTTTTGCGGTGCCATTGAAATGGCGGGCTGGTTGCATATCAAGGTGTCACTGATTAAAGACGGCATGCAGAAATACGGGGTTAAAAACCCGATTTTCAAACCGTCCCCCATTGTCCCGAAATATGACGACTACCTGATTTTCGAGGGCATTTCCGTCGATGAACAGGGCAAACAGCATTATCTTGATGTGCATATTGCCTATCGTCAGGCCTGCCTGAACGCCATCGAATACCTTAAAAAATTCGGTTATACGGGTGCACAGGCGTACGCCATCCTGGGAACAGCCCCGGTTCAGGGTCATATTTCCGGTGTGGTCGATATTCCAAATGCCTGCGCAACCCTGTGGTTGCCGACCGACATTTTCGAATTTGACATCATGCCAGGGTCAAATGGCCCGACCAAATACCTTGATGGCAAAATCGATGTACCACTCGCCCCCGATCTTTAAGACCCCAACAAAGCCCGTTGATCGCAACCGGTCAACGGGCACCAAACCCGATCTCATCGCGTATTGAACCCGGTGCAAGGAATGACGCCATGCCCTATTACGATTACGAATGCACAACCTGCGGGCCTTTTACCGAAGTGCGCCCCATGGCGCAATCCGCCGCCCCCTGCACCTGCCCCGATTGCGGGCAAATGGCGCCGCGCGCCATTCTGACGGTGCCCAATTATGCGATGATGGATGCCGGAAAACGCCATGCATCCTCCACCAACGAACGGGCATCGCACGAACCCAAAAGCAGCAAACAGCACACAAGCGGGCACGGCCCCGGCTGTTCGTGTTGTGGCGGGGGCAAAAAGAAATCCAGGGCGATTTATCGCCCCGATGGCAGCAAAACATTTCCATCTGCCCGCCCCTGGATGATCAGCCACTGAACAGGCAAACAAACCATAAATACCAACATGAAAAAGGGGTGCCGCAAAGCGCCCCTTTTGGCCCATCTCCGCACGGTTTATGCTGTGGCAGGCACAGGCTTAATTTACCGCGAACAGGTCGTGATCCCGCACGCTTGCCCGCATCAAAAGCGGTGCGACAAGAAGACCGGACAACACAGAAAGATCGTCAAGATCAGCTGTGCGATAGGTTCCCTCGATATGCAAAATGCTGATGGCCCCGATGGCCTGCCCAGCAGCAACCACCGGCACGCTCATGCAGGATGCACATCCAACAGTTTTGATCAGTTCATGATCGGGAAATGTGCGCTGCATCGCGGCCTCATCTTCACCAAACCAGGGCTGTTTTTCACGCAGCACGGTTTGGCCCCACGCGGTTGGCCCCATTTTTTTACCGGTTGAAACCGGATATTTTTCCAGGTTGTTCGACCAAACCCGTTCGCACAAATCACTACCCTGACTCCAGGCAAAAAACGTCATCAAACGTGGTGAAAACCTTTGTGTAAGCAGATCGGCGACGAAATCGAAAGAAGATTGCGGTTGAACCGCGCAGGCATAGGCAGCGGCCAAACGGCCCATATCAATGTCAGTCATAAAGAAAACCTGGTAACCAAAGAGCAATTTCAGGGAAAACAACCAGCAGCGCGATTGCCACAAGCATCAGGATGAAGAACGGCAGCGCATAAACCGCGACACGCCCCACCGACTGCCCCGTCAGGCTTTGCAAGATGAACAAATTAAACCCGACCGGCGGGGTAATCTGGCCCAGCTCCACGGTGACAATCAAAAAGATGCCAAACCATACCGGATCAATACCGGCCTGCATGGCAAGCGGCAGGGTAATGGGCAGGCTCATTACAATGATGGAAACACCATCAAGGAACAGGCCCAGCACCAGATAAAACAACGTTAGAACAACAATCAGCATCACCGGGGAAAGGTGCATACTGCCAATCGACGTGGCGACTTGTGTTGGAATGTGCAGATAGCCCATAGCTGTTGATAAAAATGCCGCCGCAATCAGAATGGAGCAGATCATCGCACTGCTGACCACCGCGCCAAGCAAGGTGCGAACCAGCATGGCAATGGAAAACTGGCGCAGAAAAATGGTAATCACAACCGCGCCAAATACGCCAACGGCAGCGGCCTCTGACGGGGTGGCAATACCCGAATAAATCGCGCCTAAAACAATCACCATCAAAGAAATGATCGGCAATAAATCGACAATCGCCGATCCAAACTGGCGCAGCTTATATTTTGTATCGGCCTTGGGTGCGACATCGGGCGTGATCAGGGCGCGCACCACAATATAAACTGAAAACAGCCCCGCCACCATAATGCCCGGCAACACACCGGCGGCAAACAACCGGCTGATCGAAACCTCGGCCAGAATGCCATACACGATCATGACAATAGAGGGCGGAATGAGCAGACCAAAACTTCCCGCCCCGGCAAGCGAGCCTAACGAAAGCGACTGGTCATAGCCGCGCTTTGCAAGCTCGGTCGTGGTTATTTTGCCAACCGTTGCGGCCAACCGTTGCGGCCGTCGCGGCACTGGACCCGCTGACAGCGGCAAACATCGTGCATCCCAAAACATTGGTGTGCAACAACCGCCCGGGCAGCCAGTTTACAAACGGCATCAACCCGCGAAAAAGGCGATCCGAAATATCGGTGCGGAAAATGATTTCGCCCATCCATATAAACATGGGGATGGCGGCCAGTTCCCATGTGGTTGAATATCGATAGACAATGTTGGCGGCAATCGTACCGATACGTCCGATATCCATACCCGCAATCAGCACCAGCGACGCGCCGCTGACCGCCAGCAAACCCACAAATATCCAGACCCCCATTCCAAGAAACAGGAAAATCAGGCACAGGACCAATCCCGCCGAGAGAAGTGCATCCATAATAAAACTCGGTTTCCAGAAATGTTACAATGCCGGGGTTTCGTGGTTCTGATCGTCAATGAATTGCCGGATCAAAAGCGCAATGAACTGAAGAAACAGCAGGCACAAACCGACAAGGATAATGCCCTGCGGGATCCACATGGGAACTTCGGCGATGCTGCTGCTGACAGAATGGCGCGCCCAGGCACGCGCAACCCGCACCCAGATAAATGAAATCAGAAGCCATGTGACGCCAAGTCCAACCAGGCAACTAAAGACTTCGAGCAACTTGCGATTTTTTCCCGTAACATGCCCCAGGAAAAGCTCCACCCGAATGATGCTTCCTTGCGCCAGAGCATAAGGCAGGGCCAGAAAAGTGGCCGCCGCAACGCCATATCCGACCATTTCATCCATGATGAAAGTCGAACTGTCAAAGACGGTTCGCAAAACGATTTCAAGCAGGATAAACGACACCATTCCCACCAATGACAGCGCGGCAATCGCAGCGCCCAGCTTGGACAAGCTATCAATGAATTTGACGAGGAATTTCATTTTCTGACCGGTTCAAGAATGACAGGCATGAAAATAACATGCCTGTCACAGGTTCATAAAGAGATGCCGGCTTATTTCGCGCGCAAGGCGTCATACTGCTCTAAAAGCGCCTGCGCATCCGCACCAACACGGGCTTTCCACTGTTCAACTTCGGGCGCGGCCGATTTTTTCAGCAAAGACAGAAGTTCCGGCGAAATGTCCTTTGTGATGGTCACACCGTTTTCAGACATTTTGCCATAATTGTCTTTCACGCGTGTGTCCAAAGCGGCCCAGCCGTAAGCCTCGGCTTTCTTGGCGGCATCAAGAACGGCCTTTTGGTCTTTTTCGCTTAAATCATCAAAGGCATCGCGGTTCATATGGGTTACCTGCAACGGCAACGCATAGTTCACTTCGGTAAAGTTCGAAAGATATTCCCAAAACTGCGAGCCCGCACCGCCATCAGCAGATGTTAAAACAGCATCAATGCCGTTGGTTGTCAGCTGCGGAACAATATCGCCCCAGCTAAGCTGTACCGGGGAGGCACCTGCATTTTGAAGTGTTTTTGTACCCGGCGTATCAAACGTCCGAATTTTCAAACCTTTGAGGGATTCAACCGTGTTGATCGGCTTGTGCGCCCAAAAGCCCGATGCAGGCCAGGGTGCCGCATACAAAAAGATCTGATTGTCGCCCTCAAGGGCTTTTTCGTAATAGGGGCGGGTTGCTTCATAAAGCTTGCGGGTATCTTCAATCGAGGTTGCCAAAAACGGCAGTGACGATACCAGAAAGATCGGATTGATCCCCGACCAGGCACCTGAAAAAGAAGACGCAAGCTGTACTGCGCCATCGCCAACGGCATCGTAATGGTCAACCGATTTAATACCCAGCGCCCCGCCATGATGCACGGTGACATGCACATTGCCACCGGTTTCATCTGACAGCGTTTTGGCAAAAAAGTCGGCTGTTTGTGCGTGAATGGAACTAACCGGATATTCGCTGGCCATGTCCATATTAACTTCGGCATGGGCGGTGACCGCACCCAGACCAAATACGAGCGCAAAAACCGGAAGGATAGACTTCGTCATTATGGTTTCCTTTTAAATCAAGTGAAGCAATCAAACGCCGACGTTAAAATGACCCGGCATTTTTAAAAACCCGTCCACCCTTCATAATGAACGGCATATGCGCGCCCTGGCGAGTCAGCAGAGATAGATCTTTAAGCGGGTTGCCATCAACAACGATCATGTCGGCAAACGCACCCGGCGCAATCACACCGATTTCGCCTTCTTTACGCAGAACCTTGGCTGCATCAATGGTTGCGGCACGGATCACGTCTTTGGCGGGCAAGTGACGGCCGCGCAAGGTGAATTCTTCGGATTGATGATCATGCATCTCGCCCAGAAGGTCAGAGCCATAGCCCATCACCACACCCGCCTTGTGCAGATATGTCAGGCATTCCAGACCAGCCCCCCGGACATCTTCGATCTTGGCAACCGATTCTGCGGGCAGCCCAAATCGCGCCCCTTCACGGGCCAACAGGTCGTAGGTCACGTTGGTCGGAATAACGACAGCACCGGCCGCGCGGATCAGGGCGGCGGTTTCAGGTTTCATCAGATTGGCATGTTCGATCGATTCCACCCCGCATTCAAGCGCACGGCGGATCGCCTCGTCGGTGTAAAGATGGCCCGAAACATACATTTGTGCGTTTTTGGCTTCTTCAACGGCGGCTTTCAGTTCGTCGCTGGAAAATGCCAGAACCGCAATCGGGTCGGTTGGCGACGAAACGCCACCGTTTGCCATAACCTTGATAAATTCGGCCCCGCCTTTAATCTGCTCGCGGGCAGCACGGCGCACTTCATCGACACCATTTACAACAACCCCCAGCGATCCGATCTGATTTTGATAATAATCAACCGACCGCAGGTTATGCCGACCACGATAATCGGTGTGACCACCGGTTTGTGACAGGGCTTTGCCACAAATCACCAAACGCGGGGCTGGCAGGCCATCCTGTTCGATGGCTTCGACCAAGCCGTAATCGGCACCGCCAAGATCGCGCACGGTTGTAAAGCCGCGCATCAACATCCGTTCCATGATTTTCGCCGACCGCAATGCGACCAGTGAATTGGGAAGATCGGCATTTTTACCAAGGCTGGTGGTGGTGGCAATGACATGCACATGGCAGTCAATCAGGCCCGGCATAACCGTTTTGCCGTGCAAATCGATTACATCAGCACCCGCCGATGTGACATCTTTTGCGACATCGCAAATACGATCATCCTCGATCAGAATGTTAAGCGGTTCGGTTGGCTCGGCAAGGGAGCCATCAACGATACGAGCATTTTTGATCAGTTTAAGAGACATGATTTTTCTTCTGTGTTGGTGGAGCGAAGGGGACTTTCAACACCCATGCCATTGACGAACATCTGACGCATCAAATGGCGCCACGTGGGCAGGCGTTCAGCGAAATAATCGGTATCGGAACGGACGATGGTCTGTGCCAGCATCCGGCGAAACAGGCACATCTTGGCGTTCAGGGCGACTTCCGCATGCTTGGGGTCAGCATCATATCGTCGGGAAATCACCGCCCATATTTCATTTAGCGCGCTGTGAAAACCCTGAATAACCGGAACCAGACGCGTTTTGTACAAGGCGTTGTGAGGCATTTCCGGCAGATATTCCAACGTCACAGTCACGCCTCCCCCCCCTTTTTTCAGTTGCATTTATCACCAGCCTGATAACAACAGTTGGCCTGATATAAAACAAACAGTCAAGATTGTTTGTTTATTAGTCGGTTAAAATCCGCCCGTTTTCCCTCGGCTGTCTTTAATGGAACAAAGACAAATGGCCTGCCCCTGAAGACCTTTAAACTTCAGGGGGACCACCTTAACGATAGGCAAGTGTCGGCAACCAAAGCGACAGGACGGGAAAAAGCATCAGGATCAGAAGTGTGATAAAATCCATCACGATGAACCAGCCAACGCCACGGAACACTTCTTGCAATGTCACAAGGTTCCCCAGCGCCCCTTTGATCATGTAAACATTCAGGCCAACAGGCGGGGTGACAAGGCCAATTTCGAGCAACTTGATCAAAATGATCCCGAACCAGACCGGGTCCAGTCCGGCACCATGCACCAGCGGCAAGATCAACGGCAGGGTCAGCAACAACAGACCAATTGAATCGATCAGCATCCCCAGCACGACATAAATCACCGTGACAGCCAGAAAAATCCACCACGGCGCAGAACTGACCCCTAAAACAGCATCGGAAAATGCTGTCGGAAGACCACTTAACGCCAAAAACCGGGTAAAAAATACCGAACCGATCAGGATCACGAAAATACCGGTTGCCGCGACGATGGTGTCACACAATGCGTCTTTAATTGCCGTCCAGGTCAGTGTTCCACGCACGGCCGCAATCACGGAGGCAACAAAGGCACCAACGGCCCCGGCCTCGGTCGGCGAAAAAACGCCCGAGAATATGCCGCCCAGGACAGAGAAGATTAAAACCGGCAACGGCCAGATGGTTTTCAGCGCAGCACGTTTTTCTTCGCGTGTCGGAAGTGTGGTCACCGCACCGGCAAGCGATGGTTTCAGTTTCACACGGACAATAATCATGGCCATGTAAACAAGTGCGGATAACACACCGGGAATAAACCCGGCCATGAACAATTGCCCGACCGAAACCTTGGCATAAACACCATACAAAATCAGAAGAACACTTGGCGGGATCAAGGACCCCAATGTGCCCGACGCCGCAATCGTACCGGTCGCAAGCCCGCGATCATAATTGTTGCGCAACATTTCTGGCACGGCAATACGCGACATGGCAGATGCCGTCGCAACACTGGAACCAGCCGCTGCGGCAAAAAACGCACATGCCCCGACACTTGCAATCGCAAGGCCGCCAGGTAACCGCGCCAAATAAAGCCGGAGTGCTTCAAACAAGCCTTTGGTCATATTGGTCGAGGAACAGATGAACCCCATTAACAGAAACATCGGTGCGGCGGTTAATTCCCATTGGCCGACATATTCAAACGGGGTGGCTGAAATTGTGCCAAAGGCAACATTCATATTGAACATCGCCGCAATGCCGCCGATGGAGACAAGCCCCAAACTAAGGCCGATTGGCACGCGCAGTGCGATCATACCAAGGGCAACAAGGGTCCCGATGATCCCGATATCAAGATTACTCATTTTGCCCTCTTACAATGCACGCCAGCGCGTCAGCGCCTTTAACAGGTTGCACAGGATCGCCAAAAGACATCCGATAAACCCGATCGGTAATGCCCAGCGGCTTGGCCACACATAAAACAGGAAATTGGACATGATCGTTTCATGCGAGCGCGTCGCCCGAATGGCGTCGCTCATGCTTTGCCAGGCCAGCAAACCGAAAAACACAAACCCGGCAAGGCAAGCGAGGATATAAAGGATCACCTGGGCGGAACGCGGCATTTGCTGAACGAACAGGTCAACACGGATGTGCTGGTTTTTCAGCTCGACATAACCGAAGGCCAGAAAAATGGCGCAAACCATGTAATAGTACGAAACAACTTCGAGGGTTCCGGTAATACCGACATCCGATACCGCCCGAAGCAGCACATCGGCTGTGACATGCAGCATCATAAGAACAACGAAAATCGCCGAAATCACAAGAAACACCGTGTTCAGCCAGGATACACAGCGATAGAGCAGGCCAGAATCGTCATCAGCGATTTCGGCCACGTCATCATTGATATTTAAAGGCATGGGACAGCTCTGCTTGATGCCGAAAATGAATTTTCAAATGCAACCGATGCCCGCAAGGATTACGCAACCCCACCCGACATCGGCAAAACGCAAGTACCGCACCCAAAGGATGCGGCACCAGCGACTTATTTGATCCCGTAGGTCGCAGGATCAAGCGTGCCATAAATGTTCTTGCTTGCGATTGCTGTCAGGGCATCAATGTCTTTGCGGTCAACATTTTTCAGTAAACCTTCCCACTTGGTGTAAGTGGCGCGAAAATCATCGATCAGTGCCTTGCCATCGGCAACGCCATATTTTTGTTCGGCAACGGTATAAACATCGCCCAGCACTTTGCTGCGGAAAGCTTCGACCGACGCCATCAGTTCCGGCGATGGCTGCGCGATCTGGTTGCCCTTTTCTTTGGCTTCAACCAGGGCTTCTTCTGAACGGGCAAGATAATTCACAATCATGTTCGACATGGCATGTGCTGTGGCATTCATCAGTTGCTGACGCTGGGTTGTCGTCAAACCGGCCCAAAAACCGGCATTATAGCCCCACTCCGGCCCGGACCAATACATACCCGTCGGAAGTTCGGTGGTATAAGGGGCAACTTCCCAAAGCGAGCGGTCAATCAGGTCGTTCGCGGCATTGGTTGCACAATCCAGCGTACCGCGTTCAAGGCCGGTATACATTTCGCTCGACGGCACATTTACCGGAATCCCGCCAACTTCCTCGACCCATTTGGAAACGCTCGATCCGGCGGTTCTGATCCGTTTTCCCTTGATGTCTTCCAGGGTCGTTACGGGCTTGCTGCAAAACAAAATATAGGGCGGTGTGGCATAGGCCCCCAGATAGACAATGCCGTTGTCCGCCCATTCTTTAAGCTGGTCTTTGTTATGCATGCTAAAATCGGCAACGGCAAAGATCGTCGTCAAAGGATCGGAATAGTTAAATCCCAGTTCCTGAACTGCATTGGCAACGGGAAGTTCAGAGGGGGTGTAAACCGCGGCAATATTGGCCACATTGGCAATATTGTCGCGCGCGCCCTGAAGGCTGGCACGCGGTGCCAAAAGCACGCTGCCGGTATAGACTTGCGGGTTAAGATCACCCCCCGAGATTTCTTTTACGGTCTTTGCCCATTCGACGTAACCGAACTTGCTGAGTGGATGCTCTGCATCATAAAACGAATTGGCAATAAAGCTGGTTTCGGCATGGGCGCTCAGGGCGCTTCCAGCCACCACAAGGGCTGCTGCCATTGTAACGAATGTTTTCTTGTCGATCATCTAGGTCTCCTGATATCAGATCGCGAATTGCCTTCCTGGTGTATAAAGTGCGTCCTTCAGTATGCGGGCTCGCCGTCTTCTGAATGTTATGCACAACAAACATACAGACGGGTCTGCTTGTAAATGTCAATCGCTATAAAACGGGGCTTGTAGGTTTTATGCTGGTTGCAATAAGTTAGCCCCGAGCAAAGATGCAGGAGTATTACGTCTTATGGCATTGAAAAATCAGACGTCAGGCGCGCCCGATGCGCCCCGAAAAACAACGCCTACCCAAAGACGAAGAACCCAGGCTGAACGGTCCAGCGAAACGCGACTACGCGTCTGTCAGGCGACGTTACAGGCCCTTAGCGAAACCGGGTACGAACGAATCTCGACGCTGGAAATCGCCAAAAGGGCGAATATTTCCCGAGGCGCACTCACCCATCAGTTTCCCACGCGCAACGAATTGATCGTCGCGGCTTTTCAATATCTGATCCAGTCCTGGGAAAACGCATGGCCCTTTGATGACCAGCAAGGTCACCCCAACATGGAAACAGATGAGCTGATTGATGTGCTGTGGGAAAAACTGTTTTCGCCCGATAAATACATGGCAGCCCTGGAATTAATGCTGGCGGCCAGACTGGACGATGACCTGGGCCAGGACCTGCGCAATGCCATGTCGCGCTGGACAACAAAACGCGACAACATCATCGCCGAAATGCTGGGTGCCACCCAGGATAACGAACGCACACGCACCTTGATCCAGATAAACCTCTGCCTGCTGCGCGGTTTGGCCGTTCACAAAAGTTTTGACAGTAAACCCGACGCGGCAAAACTCATCATCGACCAATGGAAGGAAATCATGCGTGAAATTTCGAAGTCCGGAAATTTTCTAAAGCGCGGATAACAGGTTCCAGAATATCTTCTGACAGTTACAAGCGCTAGCGCTCAGCGATGGCGCATTACAGCCTGCTGCTATACTATCTGACACCAGTCTAAGTATCGATATTGCCTGGAAAATTGCATTTCGCGGATGTCCCAAATGCATGCTATCTGCTGGCAGTAACAGATCTACGCCAGCCAAGCCCAAAAGTCATTCAAGATCAGGAAAACAACGATGGTGCCCCCGGGGAGAATCGAACTCCCACTCACAAAGTGAAACAGATTTTGAGTCTGCCGCGTCTACCAATTCCGCCACAGGGGCAGCAAGGCGCTATATGCGCCGTCCATCGTGGGGGCGGATAATAGCGAGAAATTTGTATTGGTCAATGGGGGTTTTCTTAAAAAAATCATGTAAATCACGTTTATGTCAGAAAGCATTGCAGCAACGGGGCAAATGGAGTTACATCACATCGCGTTTCTGCAATTTACTGGCCGGTTTGCGGCCCAAAATCAAAGGTCGCAACTGGTGCTTCGCAAACTCTATGACTGGACCCTGAGCCTGGCATCCCATCGCCATGCGGCGGTCGCGCTGTTTTTGATCGCATTTATCGAAAGTTCGTTTTTCCCGATCCCGCCCGATATTTTGCTGATCCCAATGATCCTGGCCGCGCGCAGCAAGGCATGGCGCTATGCCGCGATTTGCATGATCGGCTCGGTTCTGGGGGGCATGGCGGGCTATGCCATTGGCCATTTCCTGTTTGACAGTATCGGCCAGCCGGTTCTGAATTTTTACGGATACAGTGCCAAATTCGACCAGTTCCGCGACTATTATAATGAATGGGGCGCGTGGGCGGTGTTTATCGCCGGTGTCACACCCTTCCCTTACAAGGTCATCACCATTCTGTCCGGTGTTACCAGCCTCGACCCGGTCATTTTCTCAATCGCATCGATTCTGGCCCGTGGCATCCGTTTTTTCCTGATCGCCGCGCTGATCTGGAAATTCGGCCCGCCCATTCGCAATTTCATTGAAAAACAGCTGGGTCTTGTCTTTAGTATTTTCATAATTGGGTTAGTCGGTGGTTTTATCGCGATCAAATATTTGATCTGACACCCGCTTTCCCACCCCGCGTCATGGATGGAGTCTCATGGGATCGTCATATTCTCGCCGTCGCAGTCCGTCATCGACACCGGCATTATTTCTTGTTCTGGTTTCTGCTGGCAGCCTTGGCTTTGCGTTCTACGCTCAGTATATCCAGAAACTGTTGCCCTGCCTGCTCTGCCTGTATCAACGCGTTCCTTATTATAGTGTGCTTGGCCTTACCCTTGTTTCACTGCTGTTTTTGCGCCAGCCCGGCATATCGCGCGGCCTGATTTATCTGTGCGGCCTGGCCTTTGCCATCGGTGCCGGCATTGCCTTGTACCATGTCGGGGTTCAGGAACTGTGGTGGGATGGACCGGAAATGTGCGGTGGACTGCAAAGCGGCGCCAGCAATATTGCCGACCTTAAGGCGCAATTGCTGGCCCAGCCGATTGTGCGATGCGACAAAATTGAATGGAAACTGTTTGGCATCACCATGCCGACGGTCAATCTGTTCTTCTCGATCGCCATGGCTGTTTTCTGCTTTATGGCCCCCAGCAGCCGCATGATGCGCACCCACCATTAAACCACGACGGCATCGCATTACAAGATGGACCGGAGCGGCCTAAAGCACTTTTCCTTTAATATATGACCCGTGCCACGCCATCACCCAAACATACAAAGCCGACGCGGTGCCCTGCGTCGGCTTTTCTTTTGGCCGGGTCGTATGCACAAAATGGCAGCAGGATTAAAAATCGTAATCGAGTTCGGTATCCCAGTATAAAAAATCCCGCCAACTTTCATGAAGATAGTTTGGCGGGAAAGATCGTCCGATAGCCTGCAATTGCTGCATAGAAGGCTGATCGGGCCGTCGGCGCAAATGCAACCCGGCCTCTTTCACCGATCGGCTTCCCTTGTGCAAATTACAATTGCCACATGCGGCAACGATATTGGTCCAGTTGGTGCGCCCGCCTTTACAACGCGGGACAACATGGTCGAACGTCAAATTATTAACCGGTAAACGATCGCCGCAATACTGACAGCTAAACCGGTCGCGTAAAAAGACATTAAAACGCGTGAATGCCGGTGTGCTTTTGATCGGCACATATTCTTTTAACGAAATCACACTGGGCAATTTCATTTTAAAGGAAGGCGAACGTACCTCGCGGTCATATTCAGACAGAACATTAACCCGATCAAGGAACACCGCCTTTAACGTATCCTGCCAGGACCACAAAGACAGCGGAAAGTAACTTAACGGGCGAAAATCGGCGTTAAGCACAAGGGCCGGACACGTATTGGGCGATAGAAACATTTCATCCGCTCCGCCGTGTTTACAGAGTCGTACCGCCTGTCTAGCATCTTCGTCACGGGGGGCTGATGAACATCCTGTGACGTTTTACATCCAGGTGGTAACGCACGCATAAATCACTGATTGGGAAAAGTATAAACGATTTTCCCAAAAGCGCAAATCGCCAAATGAGTCGAGTCGCCGCAGCGCAGCGACAGCCACGCCAGCAGGCCTTGTTTAAGGCAAACTTACCCGTCTGACAAACACCGATGAAACGCAAAACAGCCGAAACGCACTGTTCCGGCTGTTGGCGGCCTTTCGACGAAATTATCCAAAGCAAAAGGCCCGTCAAAAACGGGCCTTCGTACTTCGTTAAAACAAAATTGCCTTAGGCAGCTTTTGCTTCAGCAGCTTTAACGATCTGACGCTTAACCTTAAGCAAATCAGCATCCAGCTTGGTATTCGCGGTGCCGATAAGAAATGCATCCAGGCCACCACGTTTTTCGATGGTGCGGATTGCATTGGTGGTCAGACGCATACGGACCGAACGGCCGAGCGCTTCGCTCAGCAGCGAGGTCTGCTGCAAGTTCGGAAGAAAACGACGTTTGGTACGATTGTGGGCGTGGCTCACATTCATGCCGACCAAAACGCCTTTGCCGGATACCGGGCAGCGACGTGCCATGACCTGATCTCCTGGTCTAAAAATTCGCAAAAGGACGCTTGGCCTGAACATGCAGGCCCGCGCTTGGAGCCGGGTTAATACTGCCTCAAAACAGTGCCGTCAAGCCTCTTCCATGCATTTCATCAACAATCGCTTCGGAAATTTCCGTTTCGGTGCCCGTTTATCGCTTTTGGCACTTTTCCACGCCGCCAGGTAGTATTGATGCGCAATGTTCGTCTGGTTTTGATCGACAACTATCACCGGATTCTCGCATATTTTTTTAATCCGGCCGGGAAATTTACCCTGTCGCGGCCTGGCGAACCGGGATTCGCACCCAAAAATCGCTGATGATTCCTGAACTTGCATCAAACACCCCCTTGGCCGATTGCCTGAGCAATGCTGCCTGCGGCCAAAATGACAACGGTAGAAATATAGAATATCATCACCGGACGGGTAAAATGGGCAAGGCGGGCAGGAAACGCATTCTGAACCACCACCGGTCCCGACTGCCCTTGGTCCGACATATTGATAACGGATACCTGATAGGTGAAGGGCACTTGGTATTGCCGCCCCAAACCGCAAAACAACAATGGCGCGGTATTGATCCTTGTCAAAACAGGTTTCAGGCTCTGGTGTTATGGTGCTGCAGATTTTAGGGAGCCTGTCTATGACGGGCCCGCGCTTGGGGAGCAATGAAGAGATGAAAACCGATTCCAAAGTCGCCTTGCCGTTAATCGGCATTCTGCTGGTCGCCGTTATCGGCCTGGTCTTGTATCTGACCGGTTTCGTATTGGCGACCCTTGGTATTTCAATTGCGTCGGCATGGATCTATGTCGCGTTGGCGCTGGTTCCGGTTGCCTTTCTGATCCTGCTTGATTTCAGCCGCTAAGCCAAAACGCGCTGAACAGCCAGACACCAAAACAAAACAGCCTGCCAAACACTCGGCAGGCTGTTTTGGTATCGTAAAGCATTTTTCCTTTAGCCTGCAATCAGCCCTTCTGCGCGCAATGACGCCAAAACCGACGGACGGTTACGCATCCTGTCGCTGAAATCGCCAATATGCGGCCAACGGAAAATATTCAGCCCCAATATCCCCGCCCAATTGATTGCGACAAACAGATACGCATCGGCAACGCAGAAATCGCGCCCCAACAAATACTGACGGCCGTTCGAAAAAAGAGTCTCGAGTTTCTCAAATTGAGCGGACAGTTTTGCAAATGCAGCGTCGCGTATATTCTGATCCGCGACATTCTGATGCAGTGTTTCAAACTGCATATTCATTTCCTGTTCAATTTCCAGCAGGAAAGCGTCCATTTTTGCCCGCTGGCTTGATCCGGGTTCGGGTGAAATGCCGGTTTGCCAAAAATTATCGGCCAAATACACCAATGTTCCAACACAGTCAGTGACCAGACCGTCACCCGCAAGTTTCAAGGCGGGTACGGTGCCATCAGGATTGATGGTAAGGAAATTTTCGCCGTTTTCGGTCTTGTTGTTCTTTTTATTAATCTTGACGAGATTAAATTGCTGCCCTGTTTCCCGAAGGGATATGTGGGTTGAGAGTGAGCAAGCCCCCGGCATATAATACAATATCATCTTGGCACGTCTCTTGACTTTGCATGTGACAACCTGTCCCCCAACAGCCGACAACTATCGCGATATAAATGGAATACCAATTTATAAACGCAAGGGTTAGATGCAAAACCACCACGTTCTTATCCAAAAAAAATACATCCCCCCTCTGTTCAGCGCGTTTTTTCATGATCAAACCGGTCATACGGGTTTTGGCACCCTAAAAAATCTCGAAGACCTGCCCGGTTTGCAAACCTTCAACCGATTTGGCATAGCCCAGGGCCGCACGGGCTGCCGGCACCGGGTCATGCCCCCGGAAAAATGGCCCATAGCCTTCCATGGCTTCGCGGATCACTCCGGGGCTAACTGCGTTGATCCGCAGGCCGGGCTTCATCTCAATCGCACTGGCACGCACAAAACTTTCAAGGGCTCCGTTGACCATCGATGCCGAACTGCCATAACGAATCGGATCTTTGGCCAGAATGCCGGTTGTCAGGGTAAAGGATGCCGGGTCGGCCACGTAATCACGCCCGATCAACACCAGGTTCACCTGCCCCATCAGTTTGTCGTCAATGCCGATCCGGTATTTTTCATCATCCATATCGGCAAAATCGCCAAAATGGACTTTGCCGGTCGTCGCAATCACGGCATCCAGCGTGCCGAGTTTCTCGAACGCCGCGCGAATACTCGATGGATCACACAGGTCCATCACAACATCGCCGCTTGTGCGGCCTGCGGTAATAATATCGTGGCGTGTGCCAAGCTCGCGTGCAACGGCTTTGCCAATCGTGCCCGAGGCACCAACAAGAAGTATTCTCATCACTTTAATTCCCTATCAGCTGAAAAACGATGAAAGAAGCTTCTCACAAACACATTGGTTCGATAATCTGCCAATTACCAAACACATTGTTCATATGGTTAAACAATGAAACAGTATTTAACCGAAATGCACAGCTTTGCCGCCGTTATGGAATATGGCGGTTTTACTGCGGCAGCAAAGGTTTTGAACGTTTCCAAGGGCCTGATCAGCCAGCAGGTCACCCGGCTGGAAGAAGCCCTGGGCACACAATTATTATTTCGCTCCACCCGCAAACTGGAGCTGACCGAAACCGGGGCGGCCTTTCTGGTTTATTGCCAGCGCCTTGGCGAAAATGCCGAAGCCGGTTTTGACGCGGTCGAAAGCCTGCGCAAAAGCCCGACCGGGACGGTTCGCATTACCGTTCCGGTTTCATTTGGCGAGATTTTCCTCAATGACATCATCACCACGTTTCAGGGGCATCATCCCGACATCGTGATCGAGCTGGAACTGGAAAACCGCTATCGCAATTTAAAATCCGATCCGGTCGATATGGCGATCCGGGCCGGTTTAACCGACGATCCCGACCAGGTTGCCATTCCACTGGGCCAGCTTTCCGAACTGGTCTGTGCCAGCCCCGCCTATTGGCGAACCAATCGGCCACTGATCACCCCGACCGATCTGATCGACCATAATTGCATCAATAATTTCCATTATTGCAAAGACAATCGCTGGCTGTTTTTTGGCGCTGACGGCCCGCAATCCATTGTGGTACGCGGCACATTACGCCTGAACCATTACCCGCTGATTCGCAATGCAGCCTGCAATAATCTGGGAGTGGCCCGCCTGCCGCGATACATAGCCATGGCAGAGATTGCCGCAGGTCGGCTGGAAACCCGGCTCGACGCCTACAAATCCCCGCGCAGCCCCATCAGCCTTGTTTATCCCTATCAGGGCGCACTGCCGCTTAAAAACCGCCTGTTCATCGATTTTATCCGCAACTGGTTTCATACCCGGCCCGATCTGTTGGAAACCAAGGGTGGCGCCAGCTTAAAATGACCCAATTCGGGTCAATATATCGGCGACGGAAACCCCGGCCTTGCGCATCGACTGCAAGGTTTCGGATTTATCGCGTTTGGCAAACCGTTTGCCATCCGGCCCGGCCAGCAATTTGTGATGGTGATATTCGGGGATATTGTAACCCAGTAATTCTTGCAGCAGACGGTGCAAATGGCTGGCAAAAAACAGGTCTTCACCGCGTGTTACCAGTGAAATTTCCTGCAAGTGGTCATCTAGCGTCACCGACACATGATAGCTGGTGGGTGTATCCTTGCGGGCCAGGACCACATCGCCAAAAATTTCCGGCGTTGCCACCTGTCGGCCTGCGGCGCGGTCATGCCAGTATAATCGCTTGCCCCCCTGTTTCATTGCCCGCCCCATATCAAGACGCAGGGCATAGGATTCCCCCGCAGCAATACGTTCGGCACGTTCAGACGCACTTAAATGACGACAGGTGCCAGGATAAAGGGCACCATCCGGCCCGTGCGGCGCATTGCCGATCCGGGCAATTTCCGCCTGAATGTCCTTGCGGGTGCAAAAACACGGATAGAGCAAATCCCGATCCGTCAATCGGTCCAGCACTTGCTGATAATCGTCAAAGTGGGCGGATTGCACGCGTACCGGCGTTTCCCATGTCAGGCCCAGCCAGGCAAGGTCTTCGTATATCGCCTCAATATATTCCGGTCGGGCGCGGGTTTGGTCGATATCCTCGATCCGCAGTAAAAACCGGCCATCATCACCGGCATTACGGGCGGCAAAAACAGCCGATGCCGCGTGGCCCAAATGCAAATATCCGGTCGGGCTGGGGGCAAAACGGCTGACCTCACCCATTTTGCCAGCCCCGTATATTTGTATTACCAGCGATCCTTGTCGCCATGTCCCTTATCCCTGGCCGTATCGGCCGCCACATGACGCAGCGGTCGTTTTGGGCCGCGTTTCGGTTTTTCATCAAACAGATCGGAAAGTTCGCGCAGCATGGTGCCGCCCAGTTCTTCCGGGTCATTAATCGTCACGGCGTGCTGATAATAGCGCGTCACATCATGACCAATACCAATCGCCAGCAACTCCACCGGCGACCGAGTTTGAATCCAGTTAATCACTTCACGCAAATGCCGTTCCAGATAGTTGCCCGAATTCACCGACAGCGTTGAATCATCAACCGGTGCGCCATCGGAAATCACCATCAAAATCCGGCGTTGCTCATTACGCGCCAACAAGCGTTCATGCGCCCATAACAGGGCTTCACCGTCGATATTTTCCTTTAGCAACCCTTCGCGCAGCATCAAACCAAGGTTTTTGCGCGCCCGGCGCCACGGCGTATCGGCGGCCTTGTAAATAATGTGGCGCAAATCGTTCAAGCGGCCCGGTTTGGGCGGTTTACCCGCATCAACCCATGCTTCGCGCGATTGCCCGCCTTTCCATTGGCGGGTGGTAAAGCCCAAAATCTCGACCTTTACCCCGCAGCGTTCCAGCGTGCGCGCCAGAATATCGGCTGAGAGGGCGGCAATGGTAATCGGTCGTCCGCGCATGGAGCCGGAATTATCAATCAGCAAGGTGACCACAGTATCGCGGAAATCGGTATCATGTTCGAGCTTGAAGGATAGCGGCGTAGAGGGCATGGCAACGATCCGCGCCAGTTTGGCCGCATCAAGAATGCCTTCTTCAAGGTCAAAGTCCCACCCCCGGTTCTGCTGGGCCATCAGGCGGCGTTGCAGCCGGTTGGCAATGCGCGAGACAACGCTTTGCAAGGCAGCCAGCTGCTTATCGAGCATCGCACGCAACCGGGCCAGTTCCATGCTTTCGCACAATTCATCGGCAAAGACGATTTCATCATATTCGCGCGAGAACGGCTCATATCCACGTTCGACCGGTTCGTTGCGGCCATCAAATTCCGGCTGTTCGCCCGGCCCGGCAGGTTGTTCTTCCTGCGATTGGGCTTCAAGCTGCTGGTCGTCAACATCGCCCTCGCCGGTTTCGGCATCATCCGCCCCGCTTTCCTGCTGCTGATCATCGCCGTTCGGGTCGGTTTCATCGCTGTCGCCCTGCTCGCCGCCCTGGCTTTCCTGTTCGTCATCCGGGGCGTCGTCGCCGTCTTGCTGGTCCTGATCATCCCCTTCCTGTTCGGGGGGCTCTTCCAGCAAATCGTCTTCTAGCGACAAATGATCCAGCAAGCGGCGCATCCCACGCGAAAAGGCTTCCTGATCATCGATCATATTGCGCAGATCGGAAAGATCGCTGCCGGCTTTTTCCTCGATCTCGGCGCGCCACAGATCGATCAGGTTGCGGGCTGAATCCGGGGCTTTTTCGCCGGTAAACAATTCACGTGCCAACATGCCAATGGCATCGGCAAAGGGGGCATCTTCGCGCGCAGTAAGGCGATGAAAGTTTTTTGCCTTGCAATCGGCATCTTCGTGGGCGCGCAGGTTTTTGCGCACACCGGGAAAATAACGCGACCCAACGGCTTCATAACGGGCGGTTTCCAGCGCTTCGTAAACGGCCTGGGCCTCGGCACTTTCGGGCATGCGTTTTTGATGCAGGGCCGCATCATGATGACGCAGCTTAAGCGCCCAGCCATCGGCAATCCCCCGCAAATCGGCCACTTCATCCTTGGGCAGCGCCTGTTTGGGCATGGGCAGGCGCACATGTTCGCCATACCCGCCCGGGCGCCCGCCTTTGACAAAGCCGACCTCCAGATCATTGCGACCAGCGAGCGCACGAAATGTCGCCGCCGTGCCGCGCAGAAATCCGGAAAGCGCCTCGTCGTTTTTCATCGCTTGCAGTCTCGTATTGCTGGGGTTTCGGGCGTTGCGTCACAATTTGCAACGAACCTGAAGTCAGGGATGGTGCGCTTAACGCACCATCACATTGATTGCACTTTGCGGCAGTTCCTCGCCAAAGCAACGCTGGTAATATTCGGCCAGAATGGGCCGTTCTACCTCGTCACAGCGGTTAAGAAAAGTGACACGGAAGGCATAGGCGATATCGTTGAAAATCTCGGCATTTTCAGCCAGCGTAATCACAGTACGCGGACTCATCACGGTTGAAATATCGCCCGAGACAAACCCCTGACGGGTCAGATTGGCAAGGGCCACCATTGCCTCGATCTTGCTGCGACCTTCGGCATTATCAAAACTGGCAACTTTGGCAGCAACGATGTTGGTTTCATCGGCAACAGACAGATAATTCAATGTCGCCACAATCGACCAACGGTCCATCTGCGCCTGGTTAATCTGCTGGGTGCCATGATAAAGGCCGGTGGTATCGCCCAGGCCAACCGTGTTTGATGTGGCAAACAACCGGAAAAACGGATGCGGGTGGATCACTTTGTTCTGATCAAGCAAGGTCAGCTTGCCATCAACTTCCAGAACGCGCTGGATCACGAACATCACATCGGGGCGACCGGCATCATATTCGTCAAACACCATGGCCACAGGACGTTTCAGCGCCCAGGGCAAAATGCCTTCGCGAAATTCGGTAATCTGTTTGCCATCACGCAGAACAATGGCGTCCTTGCCGATCAGGTCGATACGGCTGATATGGCTATCAAGGTTGACCCGCACACATGGCCAGTTCAGGCGTGATGCCACTTGTTCAATATGGGTGGATTTACCCGTGCCATGATAGCCCTGAATCATCACACGACGATTGTGGGCAAACCCCGCCAGGATCGCCAGCGTGGTATCACGATCAAAACGATAGGTCGAATCGGCTGCCGGAACATGTTCACTGGTCTGGCTAAAGGCCGGGACCATCATATCGGAATCAATCCCGAAGGCCTCGCGGACAGAAATTTTGGTATCAGGTGCATCCAGCGGATGTTCCGCTGCACCACCGCTAGCTTCGTAACTTTGGCTCATAAGGACTCGCGCATTTTGGGGCCGGTTGATCCGACCGAATGTGTCATCTTCGTCATTAATAACGATTAAGCCGCCGCGGACAAAGGAAAGATACCGAAAAATTTTCCCGCGGGGCAAAAACCCGTGCCTGCACCCCCCATTCGCGCAAGCGGGTTATATCGAAACGCGTGCTTCAAGATCGCGAATATAGGTCATCAAACTCGAATAAGCAGCACTGATGGTTTTAAACCGTTCCTCGGCGCGCTTGTCCCCCCCGTTGGCATCGGGGTGGTATTTTTTCGATAGCTGTTTGTATTTGGACTTCAGCTCGTCTTTGGAAAACGGCCAGCCCAGATCCAGTGTCGCCATTGCCATTTGCTGTTCACGCGGCATGCCAAGGGCCCCGGCCTTGCGCGCGGCATCTTCGGCATTGCGTTCACGACGGTGGGCATTGGGGTCGCCACCTGGTCCATGATGGGTTTGTTCACCTTCTTCGTTGAAAAAGCCAAAACCATCAGAAAACTTGAAATCGAATGGTTTTTTGGCCCCGCGAATATGGCCAAATCGCCAGGTCGGGCGTTGCCAATGGGCGTCGCGGCGCACATGTTCTTCGATATCATCGGCTTTCATGCCGCTGAAATAGTCCCAGGACTTGTTGTATTGCCGCACATGCTCCAGACAGAACTGATAATAGGTGCTGAGTTGGCGGTCCTTGGGGGCTCTGAATTCCCCATGCTCCGCACAGCCAGGCCAATCGCACTCTGGCAGATCGGGCTCGCTAAAATACAACGTCTTGCGTTTGTTTCGTTGCGCTCTGTTCATGGAGGTTTATATGTTCGGAACATTCAAGAGATGCAATATCATATGTGCCGATTGCGAATGATAAAAGGGTTGAAAAAATTTACGGCTGCTCCTTTCCGTCGCAAAAGAACGCCAGAGTTACCACAATTTTAAAGAAATCGAGCCATCCTTCCAACGATTAGAGAATGTTACATGCAAGTTGCCCAGCAAATCCGCGAGATCATCACCGCCCGGTTCACCCCGGCCAAACTTGAAATTATTGATGATTCCGCCAAACATGCCGGTCATTCCGGTGCGGACCCCCGGGGCGAGTCCCATTTTTCAGTATTGATCGTTGCCGATTGTTTTGACGGCCAGAATCGCGTGAACCGGCAGCGCATGGTTTATAGCGCGCTCGACGATCTGCTTAAAAACCGGGTTCATGCCCTGGCCTTGAAAACCATGTCGCCAAGCGAATGGGCCAATATTGCCAAATAAAGACTAAAGCATTTCTCCTTTAATATGACCCATTTTGCCAGCGCAGTCTGCCGCCTGGTAAGGAGAAGTCCGCAGGGCGTAATGGGTTTACGGACAAGGATTTCGACGCGGCCAGGCGGCAGACTGCGCTGGCAAAATGGGTCATATTAAAGGAAAAATGCTTTAAACATTTAGGGCATCCCACCGTGATTTCTGCCCGAGACCCGATGCAGGTTCGGGGCGGAATTTTACCCTCATGCCCAAGCGAACTGCCCTGATGGATATGATGGATATAGGATGGCAACAGGTGGGGTGTGTGCAAAACAAGGCGAACCGGCAAATCAAACGCGCACCTGTTTCAGTGCCGGTGCTGGTGCTGGTTCTCAGTCCTGGCTGGTCAGGGCTGCCGTCACATCCAGCCCGACGGTCAGCGCGCCCAGCACGTCGCCGTTTTGCGGGTCTGTCACCGGCACCGTAATTTGCGACAAAAACTTTGATGACGACGGGTCATAGTAAATATCGGCGATTTGCACGGCATCGGCGGTTTTTTCAGCAAAGATGTTAAATTTGGCTTCGCTCGACTGATCATAATTGCTGGTCGGGCTGGACATGCCAATGATCAGCCCCTGACGATCAAAAATGAAAGCCTCGGCGAAACGAACATCGCGGTTACGATAGGCACGTTGCAAATAGGTGGAGACATCATTTTGCAAAATTTCGGCCGCCAGACGCGACGCGGTTCCATTGGCACTGGCTTCCTGCCAGTCGCGGTCCAGCGCCACAACTTTGTCCGGGCTAACAATAGTGCCGGTTGCCGGGTCCTGTTGGTTGGCTTGGTTGCGCAGGGCGTTGATCAGTGCCGGGGCCCGCATCAGTTGGCGAATCCTCACCACTTCTTCGCGCATAATCCGGTCTTGCTCGTCATGATCAAGTTTGACCACGGCAGGCTCGCAGGCATCAAGGGCCCGGTTCAGCTTTTTCAGGATTTCAGGGTTCTCGTGTATGTAATTGTGGGCAAAATACATGACCAGCGGCATATAACTGGCAAAACGCTCGCTAAAATCATCGGCGTTCAGGTTCAAATCTTCGCGTTTCCTGGCAAAGGATTGCTGATCCGTCACGGCAAAATCAATCCGACCTTTTTGCAGCAACGCAATCAAAGACCGCAATGAAGGCGCATGAACCACATCAGGATATCCCCGATCGAGAATCCATTCTGCTTCGTTTGAACCAAGAACCGCCCCAACCGTTACATTCTGGTCGGGATGGGGAACACGCGACGGACCGTCATTGACATGATGACGTGACACCCAAACCCATTTTTCCAAGGCCAGCGGCAATGTTGGCTCGGCGTAACTTGCCATTTCAGGTGACAGCCGCGACAGGAAAAAACCGTCTGCCTGACCCTTGCGGGTCATATCGCGGTTGCGCTGGCGGGGGGCAAGGGTGATGCCATAATCGACATCGATTTTTCGAAATGCACAATCAAGCCGACGGATTGTCGTGCCGGTCAACGCACCGTTATCAAATTCCTGGTAGGGCGGCTGCAAATTTGTCTGAAGGACGAGAAAACGCTTGCTGGCAGGGTCCGCCTTTGCACGGTGGCATCCTGCCAGCCCGGCAACCACACTTAAAAACAACATCAGGGCCAGTTGTTTTCCACCCCGATAAATCCTCACCTGTGCCATAACCGTCCCCAAGCAATACCCTATCCCACATACCTATCCAATATTGGGGCAAGAACGCTTGAAGACAATCTCTTTCGAGTAGCATACCTGATCTATAGTCTAGTATATTAAACAACACCTTGCAAAACATACATCTTCAGCAACCGAAAATCGCTCTGTCGCGGCGGTCTGCCGCCAGAATTTAATAATTCTTGGGGAATATGCCCCATACCCGTCACGAGTCCCGGTTGCCAAACCGGCAGGTTTTAACCGTCGTCCCCGGTTGTTCCCTCAACGCCCGCTGCCATCAAATACCCTGACCAGACAGGACATATTGAAACGAATGTGCATCTTTTGTAATTAATCCGGATCGGGGCCAGTATAGTTATCGGGGGCGATACGTTTTACAGCGGCCCCGTCACTGCGCCAGCCATGGCAACTGTTCACCAGCGGGTTCTCGCGCTTGCGCGGCGTTGCCATGCCTTCCTGTTCCTGGCGTTGTTGTTTTTCGGCGGCTTCGCGCGCACGAATTGGAAAAATGGTTTGAAAGGCCGTGGTTGCCACCGGCCCCATAAGTTCCGTCAAATGGGTACATCCATGAATACCGCCAACCCGTTCACGTATTTGCCGTTTTAATCCCGTACCAATTTTCAGCCCCACCAGCTTTTTGTAATTTGGGGCAATTTCTCCACAGGCCGCAAACGGCGCATGATCGGTTACGGCTTCGGCGTCCGTGATAACCATGTCATTGCCCACGGTAATGCGCAGCCACATCTGATGGATCGGCACCCCGGCGGGGATTTCGCCGCGATCATGATTGGCAAAGCCATAGGTTTTAACATCGGTGATATGCCCTTCAATATCCCACAGGCCATCGGCACGCCGATAACCGGTGCAGGTTATTTTTCGGGTATGTATGTGTTCTCGCGGAGCGGGTTCTGACAGGGGCATTTTTCTCTCCTTTACGTAAACGTAAAGACAGAACAAGCCTCTGTGTCAACTCAGAAACGCACTTTGCAAGATCAAGCCGTCGCCTTTGGCGATGCAATCAGACCTTAAAACAGCAAAATGCCGGAGCCATAAACCTTAGGCAACGCCGTAATCCGACCCGAAAATGAACTTTTCACGGTCGCGCACTTCGTCTTCCAGCCCCTCCTTGACCACATTGAACAAATCACGGATGGAGACCATGCCCACAACGGTTTCCCCGTCCACCACCGGCAAGTGGCGATAACGGTGAATGCTCATCAGGGCCAGCGCATCTTTGGCGCTGTCGTTGGGGCGCAGGGTATCGGGGTTGGCCGTCATCACGTCGGCAAGTGCTGTTTTGGCGGGGTCAAGTTGCTTTGCAACCACCCGGTTCACCAGATCGCGTTCCGTAAAAATACCGGCAAGCCGGGCAGAATCATCAACGACAATGACCGCACCAATTTTGCGTTCGGTCATCAGTGACACCGCATCCATCACGGAATCGGCAGGGTTAAGGGTGGCCAGGGATTGTTCCTTCACGAGACCCGGTACGATTTTTGTGTCCATTTTGTCTCTCTATGCGGTTTGCTGTTGCCGTTACATGGCACCACTGGCGAACCGGCGCAAAACCGGCGGGAATGCCATCAGACAAATTTTAACCGATAAGTAGAACATTTGCGACCATTTAACACGTAAAACCACAAATAGCCGATCACAAAACACATCAGCCCGCAGGAATGCTGCGGGCTAATGTGTTCTTTAAACAATGGTTTCGGGTCTTTAAAGCATCTTTCCCTTAATATGATGCACTTTGTTTGATTTTGGCGTGCCGTTTGGCAATGCACAACGCGCTGAGCGATGCGGCGCATCGGTCGAGCGGTGTAACGCTGCCAAACGCCGCCAAAATTAAACCCTGCGGGCCCATGCAGTTTGCCATCTGGCCGCGTCGAAATCCTCGTCCGTAACCCCATTACGCTCTTCGGACTTCTCCTTGCCAGGCGGCAAACTGCACGGGCAAAGTGCGTCATATTAAAGGAAAGATGCTTTAGCCGGTTTTGCAAAAAGAGACCCGCTTAGCTTAGCTTAGCTTAGCTTAGCTTAGCTATCGTCGCTTGCAGGCACACTGTCACCCTGGCGCAGTTTTACCCGCGTCACCTGATTGCGCACCCGGCGCAAGACTTCAAATTCCAGCCCGTGAAAGCGAAACTGCTGCCCGACATCGGGAATACGCCGGGTTTCATAGAGCAAAAGCCCGGCAATGGTGGCCGCTTCCTCGTCTGGCAATCGCCAGCCGAAACGACGGTTCAGGTCGCGAATGGTCACATCGCCGCGCACAATGACAGAGCCATCAGCCTGCGGCTGTACGCCGACCACCTCGACATCGGTTTCATCGGCAATATCGCCAACGATTTCTTCCAGAATATCTTCCAGCGATACCACACCTTCAAAGGCACCATATTCATCGACAACAATCGCGAAATGCTCGTGACGTTCCTTAAAGGCCTTTAACTGGTCGGCCAGGGTTGTCGAATCGGGAATAAACCACGGCTTTGCCGCAAGTTCGCGCACGGCTTTGGCGTTTTCAGGTTTGTTACCCCGTACAATCGCCTTTAACACTTCGCGGGCATGCAACACGCCAACAATGTTATCGGGGTCATTCTCATAAATCGGAATACGGGTGTGCGGGCTGGCCAGCACGGTTTCCAGAATTTCATCCATCGAGCGCGACACATCAATCATCTGCACCTTGCGACGGTGCACCATGATTTCCCACACGCCGACATCATCAAGGTCAAGAATACCGTGCAGCATCGCCCGTTCAGCCTGATGATCGCCAATCACTTCGTCATCGGCATGCAGTTCAATTGCCCCGCGCAATTCGCGTTCGCTGTCGGTACCAGGGCCGTCGCCACTGCCAAACAAATGCATGGTGGCGCGCACAATAAACTGGATGGTTTCAGTAACGGGGGCAAAAAGCGTAACCAGAAACTTCATCGGCCGTGCAACGCGCAACGCCATGCTGTCAGCATGTTTCAGCGCATAGGTTTTGGGCATGATTTCCGCAAAAATCAGCACCAGGGCGGTCATTGCGGCTGTTGCATAAACCACGCCGTTGGGGCCAAAAGTGGCAATCATCACCGATGTTGCCATCGCCGATGCCAGAATATTGACCAGGTTATTCCCCAGCAGGATCGCGCCAATCAGCCGTTCCTGGCGTTCGCGCAGGCGATTGACAATAATAGCGCGGGCATCACCATTCTGTTCCTTGTGATGCATGATCGAACGCGATGCCGCCGTCAGGGCCGTTTCCGACCCCGAAAAAAACGCCGACAACATCAGCAGAATAAAAATCACGACAATCGTGATTGTCATTTGGTCCCCTCGTTATCAGAAGGACAATTTTTGCCCTTCAAGTTCAGCCAAACAATATATCACACCTGCCAGCCCGAATAATCAAAACCGGCAGGATCAATTCGTATCAATGCCTGTCAGCGCATCACAATCGCCACAAAAGAACGTCACCCGTCGCTTGCGCCTAATTGGATTGGCACGACCGTGAAATAGCCGACCGCATTTTGCCGACATCCATTTCGCGTGACGTAAACGCCTTGCCAATGCCCCGGGTCATAACAAAAGTAATCTGGCCGTCGCGAACTTTTTTATCGTGCGACATGTGGCTGATCAACCGGTCAACGTCCCAGTGCACACCGGCAATTTGCGATGCCCGCACCGGCAGGCCCACCGCAACCAGATGTTTAATGATCCGGGCTGTCTCCTGTGCCGGTGCCATGCCCATTGCCGCACAGACATCATGCGCAATGACCATGCCCATTGCCACGGCTTCCCCGTGCAGCAACCGCCCGTCATAACCCAGTTCGGCCTCGAACGAATGCCCAAAGGTGTGCCCCAGATTAAGCAGGGCGCGCTTGCCGTTTTCGCGTTCATCCTGCGACACGATCCGCGCCTTGGCCGCACAACTGCGCAATACCGCCTGTTTGCGTTCGTCGCCATCTTTGGCAATCACGGCCGGGGCATTGATCTCCAGCCAGTCAAAAAATTCGGGATCATCAATAAGACCATATTTTGCTATTTCGGCATAGCCCGCCAGAATTTCGCGTTCCGGCAAGGTATCAAGCACGGCGGTATCGGCCAGCACCAGCCGCGGTTGATGAAACGCACCCACCAGGTTTTTACCCGATTTGGAATTAATCCCGGTTTTACCGCCAACCGAACTGTCGACCTGGGACAAAAGGGTTGTCGGGATCTGGACAAAATCCAGCCCGCGCAGCAAGGAAGCCGCCACATACCCGGCCAAATCACCAATTACCCCGCCGCCCAGCGCAATAATCAGCGTTGAGCGTTCAATGCCGCGCGCCAGAATTTGTTCAACCACATCTTCAAAGCAGGCAAAACTTTTTGAGGCTTCGCCCGCAGGCACCACAACACTGTGATGCCGGATGCCCGCACGATCGAGCGATGCTGCCACAATTGGCAAATGCAGTTTGGCAACTGTGGCATCGGTGATCACGACCACCCCGGCCGATTTCGCAAACGGGGCCACATAAGTGCCGGTTTCGGGTAACAACCCGCTGCCGATCACGATGTCATAACTGCGTGCGCCCAGTTCGACGCGAAGGGTTTCAGCACTGTTCAAGATTTCAACTTTCCATTGTCATCAAAGGCCTCTGCCAAGGCGGCAAGAACCCCGTCGCGGGTATCCTCTTTCGAGGCATCCCCACAATCAAATGTTACATTGGCACCGGCATAAACCGGATAGCGCGTTTCAATCAGCTCGGCCAAAATCTGGCGCGGATTCCCTTTATTTAACAACGGGCGATGCGGACGCCCCGCTGTCCGATGAACCAGCACTTCCAGATCGGCCCGCAGCCAAACCGAAACACCCTTTTCCAAAATAAGTTTACGGGTTTGTTCACGGATAAAAGCCCCCCCGCCCGTCGCCAGAACAACCGGGTCGCCTTCAAGCAAACGCGCAATGACGCGTTCTTCGCCATCGCGAAAGGCATCTTCGCCATAAAGCCGAAAAATATCGGCGATCGAGCAGCCCGCAGCTTCCTCGATTTCACGATCAGCATCGACAAAAGGCAGATCAAGCGTTTTGGCAACCATACGGCCAATGCAGCTTTTGCCCGCCCCCATCAAGCCAACGAAAACCAGCGACCGGTTGTTTAACCTGGCACTGATCGTTGCTAATATATCCGTGTGCAAACCCGAATCGGCAATTTTGCTCTCCATGACCGGTTTGCAATCCTGTTTTACCATGTTCATACGGTCCCTTGACCGCCTGAGACGTGTTGACACTGTTGTACAATTCTTTAGGGCACGGTTGCGCGGAACGCAAGCAAACCGCACGGAGAATTGACGATCAGTATGCCCAACTTCACCATGATCGTAAAATTGACATGCAATTATTAACGTTCTCGGCCCTAGACTGCCTTGGTCCTGCCGAATTAGGATGTAACCAGTTTTTCGCAATATGACTGATGTCTCGGTCAGAACACCCAAACCAAAGCTTGAGAGCCCATGAAAATTCTATCCCGGATCATTCTTTTTCTGATTATCGCGGTTATCGCGGGTGGCGCCATTTTCCTTGTGACCTGGGATATACCGGCACCGACATCGCAAATCGAACAGCCCATCCCTGATTCGAGGTTCAATTAAAATGCGTCCAGGCACCACCAGGGCCTGTGTCTTTGCCTGCCTGACCGGGTTGGGTACATTGATGCAGGTTATCCCCGCCCAGGCCCAGCAAGGCCCCGTTCCGCTGTTTTTGCAAAACCGCAATGCCGATACCCAAACCCCGTCACAAGATGGGGCCACGGCCACCGGTGCAACACCGACAGCACCGGGACAAAATGACGGAACACCGGGTGGCGCCACAGGATCGCAACAAGGCATACCCCAGGGACCCAATGGGGTTTTTGGCTGGGGCAAAAAGGGCACCAGCCTGAACACCCCGACGGACCCTGATGCGGTGCAAACACTTGAACTAAACGCGGTTGATGCCGAATCGGTCGGGGTCCTTGATCGCGATTCAGGTGGCTTGGGCGCGGATATGTGGTCTGGCAGCAGCCGCCTGACCGCAGCCAACCTGATTGACGGCCTGCCCGACCACCCCGCCAATCGTGCCATGCGCAATCTGGAACGGCGAATATTGCTGAGCATTGCCGCCGCCCCGGCCGACCACAAAGACATCAGCCTTGTGGCCCACCGCATTGCAAAACTGCAATCAATCGGGGCCTATGGGGATGTTGCCCGGCTGATCAGCGTGACATCGCAAAACAAACCCGCCGCCGACCTTGCCGAAGCCGAAGTCAACGCTCTTTTGGTAACCGGCCAGCTTGACGATGCCTGTGCCGCGATTGATGGATACGGCACCCGGTTCGATACGTCGTTCTGGTTAAAAGCAGCGGTCTATTGCCAGCTCCGCAGCAAAAACACATCTTCCGCCAGCTTTAGCACCGATCTGGTGCGCGAAGTCGAAGGTGAAAGCGACAAGCTGTTTTTTGCCTTGAACAAGGCCATTCGCAATGGCGGCAACGTTCCGACCGCTCTTTTGGTCAATTTGCGCCCGCTTGATGTGGCCATGTTGGAACTGACAAAACAGGGCCTGCCCGCCAGCCTGTTACAAAATGCCGACGCCCCCACCCTAATCGCGTTTGTCAAAAGTGCCAATACCGCATCTGATTTAAAACTTGAGGCGGCACGCCTTGCCGAACGGCAAGGTTATATTACCACTGATGAACTGGCGACTGTATACAGGGCCGTTACGTTCAGTTCTGCCGAACTGCAAGATGTGCTTAATGATGCCAGTGAAAGCGCGCCAGCCCGCGAATATGCCAAGCTTTACCAAGCGGCCGCCAAGTCCGATGTGCCGGCAGTACGGGCAGAAATTCTGGCCCATATGTATGACAATGCGCGTAACAATGGCGACTATGGCCAGATTGCGCGCCTGTGTGCGCCATTGCTTGAAGATGTCCCCATCAATAACGATTTTGCCTGGTTTGCCACCGATGCGCTGGCCGCATCAATTTACAGCAACGACCTTGAACGCGCCGGGGGATGGCTGTCGCAGGCCAAGGCATCGGCCAATGCCGGTAACGCGCTTGAAGGCCGCCTGATTGTTTTATACCCGGCACTGGCTTTATCCGGGCTGGAAGACACCGGCGCAACCGATGGCGAAAGCGCCACCAGTACCGGCCTTGCCGCGATCAGGAATTACGGATTGGGCGGAACGGTAAAACCAACCCCGCCCCTGACCGAAACGGCCCCGACATCGCAGGCCCAGGCCAAACACCGGGCACGCATGGATGAATGGGCCGAACAGCAAATGGCGCGTGACGACCAGGTGGCGGCACGGAATGACGCCGAACTGGTCTATAGCCTGTTTGCCGCATTTGGCATCGAAGTCCCGGAAAAATTGTGGGAAAACCTGCTGGTTCAGCCCTATGTCGTTTCGGGTGCCGTTCCCAATGCCGGGGTGGTTCACAAACTGGCACAGGCCGCGCGCAACAATCAGCGCGCAACTGTGGCGTCGCTGGTTGTCATCGCCAATGGCGGCATCAGTGCCGATCTGCAAAACCCGGTTTCACTGGGCCAGTCCATCGCCGCCCTGCATATGGTGGGGCTGGAGGGCGACGCACGACGCATTGCCGTTGAAACCATCATGGAAAATGGCCTGTAAACGATCATGGGTAAAAGAACGACATGGTGACACACCCGCGTGACGACCGGCTTGTTTCCGATTTTCTGGAAATGATGGCGGCTGAACGCGGGGCCAGCCGTCATACGCTTGATGCCTATCGCCGCGACCTTGACGATTATAGCGCATCTTTACAGGCGGCAAAAACCAGCCTGTCACAGGCACAACCCGATGATGTGCGTCGATATCTGGGTGAATTGGCCGATGCCGGGCTTGCCGCACGTACGCAGGCCCGCCGCCTGTCGGCGGTGCGACAGTTTCACAAATTCATCTATGGCGATGGCATTCGCAACGATGACCCGTCGGCCCATATCGACAGCCCCCGTCTGGGCATGGTGCTGCCCAAATTTTTAACCACCGATGAAATTGACCGCCTGATCGATACCGCCAACCGGCAGGATGGCATCAAGGGGACCCGTCTGTTGGCGATGGTCGAACTGCTTTATGCCACCGGGATGCGGGTCAGCGAACTGGTCGAACTGCCCTATAGTGCGGTCGCCCGTGACCCGCAAATGCTGGTGGTGCGCGGCAAGGGCAACAAGGAACGCCTGGTTCCCCTGTCGGCCCCGGCCAAACGGGCATTGGTTACCTATATTGAAATCCGCGATGCGTTTATTCCCCTTGATGGCGGCGGCCAACCGGGGAAATCGATCTATCTGTTTCCCTCTCGTGGCAAAACCGGCCATCTCACCCGGCAAATGTTTTTAAACATGATCAAGGATCTGGCCCATAAGGCAGGCATTGCGCGCTCACGCGTGTCCCCCCATGTGCTGCGCCATTCCTTTGCCAGCCACCTTTTGGCCAACGGGGCAGATCTTAGAAGCCTGCAACAAATGCTGGGCCATTCCGACATTTCAACAACCCAGATCTATACCCACGTGATCGAGTCCCGATTGCGTGGCCTTGTGCAGGAACACCACCCGCTTGCGCATAGAAAGCCCGGTTAGGACAGGTTTTGGCGCACAGCTAATCCCGTGACAGCCGGCTCATTATCAATACTGTTGTATAGCTACCCGAAACCTTATACGCGACTATTTGACGCTTGATTGATGTTGTCATCTATCGGTCATTCAATTGTCATCAAAGTGATACCAAAAGTGCGCTAACAGCATGTTGATTGCAGCCTGCCAAGACAACGAGGTTGCTTAACGATCCGCTGCACGAGGGTAAATGAGCGTGACGCTCAGGTCCGATGATACCACCGTTCCGACGTCCATTTCTGCGCATAGACATGTTCCGCGCGACTGGCCCCATATTATTAAAACGATAGATTTTGCCTTCCAACCTATCATCAGCACCCATACCGGGCGCGTTTTTGGGTACGAAGCGCTGTTGCGCAACTGGTCGGAAGCCGGTTTTGATTCCATTCAGGATGTGTTTGATACCGCGTGGGAAAACGACGTGCTGCACCGTGTGGACATGGAGTTTCGCGCCATTGTCATCAACAAGTTTGCCCGTCTGCCCAACGCCGATAAATTAAAGCTGTTTTACAACTTTGACAGCCGTGTTGTCCGCACCGCCGATTACCGCCCCGGCCAGACGCTGGAACTTCTGATCGCCGCGGGGCTGGGACCCGATGCAATGTGCCTGGAAATTTCCGAACGTCACGACATCAGCCATGCCCACAATTTTCAAGACATCCTGCTGCGCTACCGGGCCCAGGGTTTCAAGGTGGCAATTGATGATTACGGCAGTGGCTTTGCCCAGATGCGCGCGCTTTATGACTGCGAACCCGACATCATCAAAATTGACCGTTTCTTTATTGATGGCATGGACAAGGACCGGCGCAAGGAACTGTTTGTCACCCAGATTACCGGCTTTTCGCACATGATTGGCGCGCAAGTGGTCGCCGAAGGTGTGGAAACACTGGAAGAACTGATGTGTTGCCGTCGGGTCGGTTGCGATTTTGTCCAAGGATTTTTTATCGCCCGCCCCTCGGTTACCCTGCCTGAACGCACCGATATCATCCCCGAAGTGACCGAAATTTTAGTCCAGAAGCGCCGCCAGGGTGACCATGACGGCGAATTGCTCCGCTCCTTCATGATCGAGGCACAGGCCGTTCCTGACACCATAAAACCCAACGATATTCTGGATTTCTTTCAGAAAAATGCCGATTCAACCATTGTCCCCGTGATCAATCGCCGCGATGAACCCGTTGGTATTATTCGCGATTCGGACTTCAAAGCGTTTATCTACACCCCGTTTGGCCGCGAATTGCTGCAAAACCCGTCCAACCGGGCCTATTTGTCGCGCTTTTTGCGCCGCTGCCCCTCGGCCGATATTGGCACCAGCCTGTCTGATCTGCTTGAAACATTTGTGTCGGCCGACACGCTTGACGGGCTGATCCTGACCGAAGACGGGCGCTATCTGGGTGTTCTCGACCAGCGCGCTCTGTTGCGTGCTGTGAACGAACGCAACACCCTCAATGCCCGTGATGAAAACCCGTTAACCCGCCTGCCTGGCAACAGTGCCATTTATCGCTATGCGGCCAATGCCCTGTCCAAACCGCGCAAACGACGTTTTGCTGTCTATTTTGATTTCGACAATTTCAAACCGTTTAACGACCGCTACGGGTTCCGCCAGGGGGACCGCGCCATTTTGCTGTTCAAGGATATTCTGGGAAAGGCTCTGAGCCAGAATGCCTGGTTTATCGCCCATGTTGGCGGCGACGATTTTTTCGCCTATGTGCAATCGATTGATTTTGAAGACGCTGTTTTGGCCGTGCGTCGGGCACAAGCGATGTTTGACGAGGAAATCAAAAGTTTTTACGATCCCAACACCCGCGAAACCGGCTTTTTGCAAGGCAAAGGGCGCGACGGCAGCAATAAACGTTTTCCCTTGATGACAGTCAGTGCCGCCCTGATCAGGGTGCCGCCAAATCGCACCGATATCACGCTGGATCATATTTCAACCGAAGCCGCAAAACTGAAAGACCAGGCCAAAAACAGCCCGGACCGGTTTGCCACCGCCCTCTATGAAACTAGCGATTCGTATAGTAATCCTCCAAGTGCGGGTCAAACAGCCCCGGCCCGCGAACAGGTAGCACTCTTGGAGCAATATCCGGATTGATATTTATCTTTTTATTTTCAAATAGTTATTAAAAAAACACAGCCTTTGTCCGACGATTATATATGGCAATTATCCCCACAAATAAATAATGCTTCCCACGGTCAGCGGCCAGATTATGATGTGCGGCCTACCCGGTTGAATTTTTGTTTTTGTTTGCGCGGATATATCGCACGCCATGATCGGCAAAATTGGTTCTGTATATAATGCGGTTGTTCCTGCGGCCCTGCGCCCGATTGCGCCAGTTGCCGAACGTGCGGCGCGTGGCGATTTTGACCAGATCATTGACCAGACCGGCGAGGCCCTTAGCCCCTCCTCGCAACGCGATACGATTGGCGATGATCGCAGCGGACAAAAAAACCTGCCGCGCCAATCGCAAAATGCCGCTGCCAGCAGCGCAAGCGATGCCTATTCAGCCCTGACCATTGATGCAAACGAACCACAAAGCGCGGCGACCGGATATAGCAGTACCGGCCAGGCCGCAAACATTGCGGCCCTTAACCTGCCGCGCGGCAGCCGCGTTGACCTGACAGCATAAATATTAAAAGAAAGATGCTTTAAGGCCGTTCGATGATGAAAAACGCCCTTCCCCCCCAAACAGGGCCAGTGATCAGTTGCCGATGCCAAAAACATCGCGCCAGCCCTGCCACTGCCAAATCATTTCAGCCAATATATCGTAGCCTGCCGCATCGGGATGATATCCGTCCCCGCGACGCAAGGCGCGTTGCCATGTTTCATCGGTCCGGGTACGCGCCAACACATCAAAATAGGGAATATCCATTCCCTTGGCGGTTTCCGCAAACAGCTGGTTCAATCCTTCCAGCCGTTCATTGACAATTTTGCTCGACCGCCCGCCATCAATAACGGCCTGCGGCCCCACCCACAGGGTCGGGGCCATCGCGCGGGCTTTGGTCATGATATCGGTTGCATTGGCAAGCGATTGCGCATGCGACACCCGCATGGTGGTTTCCTCGCCGCGTTCCTGTGCGTGGTTGGCATCATTAAGGCCAAAGCAAAAAATCAGCACCAACGGAAAATCTGCGACCTGTCGGCGCGTAGCATCAGCCTGCCAGCGATCCTTTAAATCGCTGCTGGTTTCGGCACGAATGCCCAAATTATAAATCGTCGCATCCAGCCCGATATCGCTTAGCAACCGTTGGCCAAGGCGCATCGGCCAGCCGCCCTTTTGCCCGTCGCGCACGCCATTAACCAGGCTGTCGCCAAAAAAACAAATCCGATGGCCAATAATACGATCTGTCATTTTGTCTCCTGAGGCAGATTGGAATCCCGGCGGGTTGGAACATGATCGGCCATATAGGCCATCAAGCGGGTATGATCCGGGGTCATATCGTTTTCAAGCCAGTATTCTTCAGCCAGGCGCAACAATTGCCCCACCATCGGGCCGGGCGGCACCAGGTTTGCCTGCAATATATCGCGCCCCTTTACCGGCAATTGCGGTGCCTGCCACTCATGGGCACAGACCAACATTTCCTGCCAGCGGGCATTTTCACCCGGCATCGGGCGCTCTGCGTGGGCGGCATGATCTGCCCATGCCATGATCACGGCATCGCGAAAGGCATCGGCCCCTAAATGATACAAATGGCGGCGAATACGTTTGGCATCCATCACATTGCTGATCAGGCGGAAACTGGCCGTCATCAACGAAAACCGTTCGACTTCATCGTTGGATAACCGCAAAGAACGGGCGCATTGCGCGGCATGGGCAATGCCGTCATCGCCCCCCTTGTCCGATGTAAACAATGCCGCCATCCGGCGTAGCGGATCAATGGTAATCGCCGGATCGGCCAAGGCCGTGGTTTCAAGCCATTCAACAATACGCAGCCGGGGAATATTAACCAGTTCAGGCAAAATAACCGGCAAAACCGAAAACCCGACCATATTGCCAATGGTGGCGGCCGGCGTTTTGGCACGCAGCAATTTAAACATTTCATCGCGGATGCGTTCGCGCGATACACCGCGCAGCCCGGATGCCCCTTTGCGGCAGGCTTCGGCACCAATCGCATCAAGCGGCGGACGGCCAAAATGAGCAAAAAAGCGAAAGAACCGCAAAATGCGCAAATAATCCTCGGCAATGCGGTCTTCGGCCACGCCAATAAACCGCACCTTGCCCGCCCGCAAATCACTTTCCCCATCAAACGGGTCATAGATGGTGCCATCAGGGTCGCAATACAGGGCATTAAACGTAAAATCGCGGCGCTTGGCATCTAGCCACCAGTTATCGGTAAAGGCGACTTCCGCGTGGCGGCCATCGGTCATGACATCAACCCGCAGGGTGGTAATCTCATAGGAATATTCGTTGATAAGGGCCGTAATTGTGCCGTGCTGCAACCCGGTCGGAATCACACGAATGCCCGCATCCTCAAGGGCCTTCATGCTGGTTTCGGGTTTTAAATCGCAGGCAATATCCACATCACCCAGGTCGCGCGCCAAAAGGGCATCGCGCACAATGCCGCCGACATAGCGTGCCGTGCCGCCCTTTTGCGCCAAGGCGGCAAACAGTCGTGCTGTTTCAGGCGTTGCCATAACACCATAAGGGGCCAAATGGCCGGTGGGGTTAAGTTTTGTCATGCGCGTTCTTGCGAGGGATCAATCAGAAGGATCAAAACAAGCCGGTTTGGTTATTCCGGCTTTTTGGGTTCAAAATAGCCTGGCGAAATAACACCGTCTTTCAGTTCGGGGGCGTGATAAACCGAATCAGGCGAGGCACCGCTTGTCAGGGCGGTAAAAACCAAAATACTTCCGGCCAGCAAAACACCAATTAAAAACAGCAAAAGCCACGGTCCCTGGTCCCACGGTGGCACCACATCATGTCCTTCTCGGATCGCTTTTGTCCGCGCATATTTCAACCATATGGCGTAAATCACAAATGGTAAAATAATGGGCAGACCAATCTGGATAATTTCACGCAGCATGGCAGCTTTCTTTCTGAATTATCACAACGGCATCAATGACACGCCACAGCAACAAAGCCAAATCATTCAGCCCCACCCTTAAGCTATTTTCCGGTTGGCCGGGTCACGTTTTGCTGATGAGCCCTTAACACGTCGCTGAAATTCACCAGCATTCCCGCCGTTGCGCCCCAAATATAATAATGTTGATAGGGGATGGCAAAATAGCGCCGCCTGGCCCCTTCAAAATCCACGGTTTGCAGTTTCTGGTTGCCCGGTTCAAGAATAAACGACAAAGGCACCTCGAAAACCTCGTCGACTTCAAACGGATCGGCCACAATATCAAACGGCGGGGTTATGATACCCACAACCGGCGTCACCTGAAAACCGGTGACGGTATAATAATCATTCAACCGACCCAGCAGACGAATATGACGGCGATTCAGCCCGATTTCTTCTTCGGTTTCGCGCAAGGCCGTTTCATCCAGATCGGCATCGACATCTTCCTTGCGCCCGCCCGGAAAGCTGATTTGCCCGGCATGGGCCTTCAAATGGGCGGTTCGCCGGGTTAAAATCACCGATAATCCATCGTCACGATGCACCAGCGGCACCAATACCGCAGCAGCACGGGATTTAAGCGCGCCTTCGGCAAAGGCGCGCGCACGGGATTTGGAACCGGGAAAATCAACAGCATGGTCCCCAACACGCAATTTCAGACCCTCGCGCGGGGCATTCAAGGCCGCCATGATGTTGTCAGGTGTCATGCTTCATCATTCTCCACCGTGCCAATTTTAAAGAAACGTCCATGGCTGTAAACGCCAAGGACGGTGTCGGGGCTATCAGGGGCGGTTATTTCTTCGGCCCAGTCGACCAATTGATAAAAACTTGCACGGTTCAAACGCGCTTCAAGCCCGCGATCCAGCGCGATATAGGGCGATGGTTCACCGGTTTTGGGGTTTTCCTCCACCCGCAACGAATGGTTTTCATCAAGTTCCACCCACTGGTCAATATTGGTGCGCATCCGGATCACGCCGGTTTTGGCGGCGTGATCTCCCTCTTCGTCGGGCCGCGCCCCCGTCTCATCATGACCACGCGTCACCTCGACCACCACAAAGGCCGCGTCTTCCACATCGATCCGCGCCATTTCAGCGGGTGTCACCAGCCAATGCCCGCCTTCTTCGTCACGCTGTAAAACGGTGGCAAACAGTTTGACCAGTTCGACCCGGCCCATGGGGCCACCTTGATAATACCAGGTTCCATCACGATTTATGGACATAGGAATATCCCCGCATATTTGCGGATGACGGCCTGCGGGCGGTTTGCCGCTCCGCAGGCGTTTCCAAAGATTTTCGGCAAGATCGACAGTTTTATCGTTTTGGGTCATGCTATACACTTACGGTCAAGGTTTCTAATATAGCCTGCTTATTAACTAGTTTACGATCCTGGAATTGCCAGCCTGTGTGACAGCCCGATAGATCCAGCGCAACAGAGGATGCAGAATTTACGGCCATGACAAACACGCAGACCTTTCCTGAAGAATTTGGCATGTCGCGCGCCAGCAGCCTTGAACAGGATGCGGCCCGCCTTGATGCCTGTGTTGCCCGTCTGGGCGAAGCCCGCGATATGATCGCCTCTATCATATTCGGCCAGGATGAAGCCGTTGACCAGACATTGATCGGGGTTTTGGCCGGAGGTCATGTTTTGATGGTTGGCGCACCTGGCCTTGGCAAATCATTAATGGCCCATACCCTTGGCAAGGCATTGGGCTTACTTGATAAACGAGTTCAGTTTACCCCCGATCTGATGCCGGCCGATATTCTGGGCTCCGAAGTGCTTGACGACGGGCCCGATGGCAAACGCGCCTTTCGCTTTATCAAAGGCCCGGTTTTTTGCCAGTTATTGCTGGCTGATGAAATTAACCGTGCCAGCCCGCGCACCCAGTCGGCCCTGTTACAAGCCATGCAGGAACGCGAAATTTCGGTTGCCGGTTACAGCCATGCCCTGCCCGTTCCGTTCCACGTGCTGGCCACCCAGAACCCGTTGGAACAGGAAGGCACCTATCCCCTGCCCGAAGCCCAGCTTGACCGCTTTTTGTTGGAAGTGCGCCTTGCCTATCCCGATCAGGATGCCGAACGGCGCATTGTTGCACAAACAACAGGTCGCCATATCAACCGGCCCCGTCAGATTTTGCATACCGACGAACTGATCGAAGCCCAGGATTTTGTCCGTCGTCTGCCCATGCCTGATCGCGTGCTGGATACCATTATTGCCCTGTGCCGCGCGTGTCGCCCCGAAAGCACTTCGTTTACCGATATTGCCAACAATGTTGCCTGGGGGCCGGGCACGCGGGCCGCACAGTCGCTGTCGCTGGCATGTCGGGCGCGGGCCATGTTGCAGGGGCGTTTTGCCCCGTCGCCTGATGATGTTGCTGCCTTGGCTGTGCCAGTGTTGCGCCACCGTTTCGGGCTGACCTATGGCGCACGCGCCGATGGCTTTTCGGCCGCCTCGCTAATCACGGATGTTCTTTCAAAAATAAGGGATCAGCAAGCGTAATGGTGCCTGCGCGCAATTTGCCTGATCAGATTGCCGCCGCCCGTTCACTGGCGGCGCGATTGCCGCAACTTGTTGACGAATCCCGGCGGATGGCAACGGCCCTTCGCAGTGGTTTGCATGGCAATCGCAAGGTCGGTCCGGGCAGCGATTTCTGGCAATTTCGTCCCTATATTGCCGGTGATCCTACCGGCCAAATCGACTGGCGGCGCTCCGCGCGCAGCGACAAGACCTATATCCGCCAAACCGAATGGCAAGCCAGCCACACCTATTGGATATGGCCGCTATTTGGCATGTCATCGTTTTGGGCATCGGATGCCAAAGGCCCGCCCAAAGCCGACCGCATGATGGTGATCGCGCTGGCACTGGCCGATTTGCTGTTGCGCAATGGCGAAACTGTTGGCGCATTCGACCCGCCCCACAGCCGCATTACCGTGCATGACCAGCTTGCCAAACTTGGCCATGCCATGCTGGCTGCACCGTCGGACATGGATGCCGGTGGCAACAACATTCATCCCGGCCGTCGTCATACCGTACTGATAGTGGGGGATTTTCTGGAATTTGCCCCGCTTGAACGCGCGCCAGCACCGATACTGCGCCGCTTGGTCCACAATCAGAATGATGGCGCCCTGATACAGGTTCTCGACCCGGCGGAATGCACACCGGATTTTGCCGGGCGCATCGATTTCACTAACACCAATGACACCGTAATTTTCCGCAGTGAAAAATTTGAAGACCTGCGCGCGGAATTTATCCATCGCAGCCGGAAATGGCGTGGACGCATTCGCGATGCCGCAATGGCCAGCCAGTGGCTGTATGACCAGCACATCACCGACCAAAGCCCCAGCCAGACATTGCTGGCCCTTTACCAGCACATCACCGAACGACCGGTACGCAGTGGCAAAACAACGGCCAGCCCCCCCAACGCCGGGCATCGGCCATGATATTTGGTGCCGTCACGTTTTTATATCCTGTGCTGCTGGCTGGCTTGTTGTTGCTGCCGGTCTTATGGCTGATCATTCGCAGTGCGCCGCGCCGGCCGCGCAAAATAGTTTTCCCAGCCGCCCTGCTGTTAATTGGCGCGGCCCATAACCGCCGCAATGCCGAACACGCACCGCTTTGGCAAACGATTTTACGCAGCCTGATTTTACTGGCCTTAATACTGGCTGCCGCCCATCCGGTTTTAAACAAAACCGATTACGCCCCGGAAAACGGGGCCATATTGGTCATGGTTGATAACAGCTGGTCTGGCGCCGCCCACTGGCCCCAATACCAGCAGGGCATGAAACAAATCGTCAATCAGGCGCGGTTAAACAACCAGTCGATCTTTATTGGTGTTACCGCGCCCGAAGCAACAGGGGCCAACAGTAGCGACCTGCCGCCGCTCCAGGGTCCGCTATCGCCCCATGATGCCCAAAATGCATTTGATCGATTGCAACCCCACCCCTGGGCACCTGCCTACGCGGCCCTTGCCACAACGATTGCCGACCGGCAGGACATTACCAACGCCATCGCTGGCGCCATTCTTCTGACCAACAATATTGATGCCCCGGGCAAAGCAACACTTGCCACGGATTTATCGGCTGTATCGCCGCTTATCGTTGTGCATCCCGGTGCCGAAATTCATAACGGCACCATTGTTATCTCCGCCCTTGCGCGCAACCACAATGGCATGACCGTTACCCTAAGCCATAATGTACAGCCCGCCGCACGGCAAACCACACTGGTTGCACGCAATGATCGCGGACAAATCGTTTTGCGCCATCCGCTCACCATCGCCCAACAAACTGCACGCACCCGTATCGAAGTGCCCTTGCCCGGCGATATCGCCAATGCAATCCAGACCGTTGGCCTATCCGATATTGAAAGTGCGGCGGCCCTGTTTCAAACGGGAGCGAAATGGCAGCAACGCAAGGTTGGCATCGTGGTGAGTTCCGGCGAAGGCCCCGTCTTGCTCTCCGACCGGTATTTTTTCCTCGATCGGGCGATTTCACCTTATGCCAGCATCACCTATGGCACACTGGACAGCCTTTTGGGGCAAAAACCCGATATTCTGGTAACAACCGGCACCATACCGGGGCTTGGCAGCCAGCAGGGCGCACTGGCACAATGGATCGACAATGGTGGAATGCTGGTTCGTTTTGCTGGCTCCACCACCAGCAGCCCCGATGACCGGTTTTTGCCGGTGACATTACGGCTGGGCAATCGCGATTTTGGCGGTTCCATGTCATGGGAACGTCCAAAACATTTAACCCGCTTTGGCGAAAACAGTCCGTTTTCGGGCTTGCCTGTGCCCGAAGAAATAACCGTAACACGGCAATTGTTGGCCGAACCCGACCGCGACATTGTTGCAAAAACCTGGGCCCGCCTGACCGACGGAACCCCGTTAATTACCAGCATCGCGCAAAATGCCGGGCGCATTGTTTTATTCCATGTCACACCGTGGGCGGACTGGTCCAATTTGCCAATGTCCGGGTTATTTGTCGAAATCTGGCAACGCCTGCTCCCCCTTGCCAGTCCCGAAAACCCGTCTTCCCCGCAAATACAGACATTACTTGCCCCGCAATCAATCCTGGATGGTTTTGGCCGCGCCCATCAGCCAGATCCGACGGTGCTGCCTTTGCAAACCGACAGCGAAATACCTGGGCCCCGTCACCCGCCCGGTATTTATGGTCAAAATGGCCAGGCTATTGCCTATAATCTCGGCCCGTATCTGACCGGGCTGGATGTGCCGGTGCGCTGGCCCGATCAGGCACAAATCAAAACCCTGTCTGACGATAACCAGGTCGATCTGGCAACCTTGTGCGTTTTTCTCGCCTTCTGCCTGTTTCTGCTTGATACCCTGATCCTGATTATAACCGGTGCCAACAACCGGTTTCAGGGCCACCGGCGCGGCAAAAAAATGACAAAAGACCTGGCAAAAGCCGACAGGAACGCTGCGATGCAATCAACGACGTTCGCGGCCCAACCGACATCGCGGCCGACAACACGCACCCTTTTCATGCTATTTCTTGTGTCGGCAGGTGCCCCTTTGATACTGGCCGGGTTGGGCCGCGTCCCCCCTGCGCACGCACAGGAAGAAAACGTAACACCGCGTGATTTTCAGGCCGCCTTGCATCCCAGGCTGGCTTATATGGAAACCGGCGTTGCCGCCATCGACAGGCTGAGCCATGCCGGTCTTGCAGGGTTAACCGATACCTTGCGCAAACGCACAGCAGCCGATTTGGCCGCCCCTGTCATGATCAATCCGCAAACCGATGATCTTGGTTTCTATCCGCTGATTTACTGGCCGCTGGCGGAAGGACAAAACGAACTGTCAATCTATGGCCGCGAACAATTGAACCGGTATCTCGCCAATGGCGGCATGATCCTGATTGATACCCGCGACCGCGAGGTTGAACCCGCCCGTTTGCGCAGCCTGCTTGCCGGTATTGAAATACCGACACTGGCCCGCGCCCCGCGCAATCATATTATTTTTCGCAGCTTTTACCTGCTTGACCAGGCCTATGGCCGGTTTGATGCCACATTATGGGTCGATGCCCGCCCCGACCCGCGACTTGATGGTGTGGCATCGGTTCTGTTTGGGGGCAATGACTGGGCGGCATCCTGGGTTCAAACCCGGTTAGAACTCGAACAATACGGCACCGCCACGCGCAACCCGATAGACGATATTTCGCCCCGCCAGCACGAGCTGGCCCTGCGATTTGGCGTTAATCTGGTAATTTATGCCCTGACCGGCAGCTATAAAGGCGATCAGGTTCATTTGCCTGCCATCCTTGAAAGGCTGGGCAGATGAACAGCTTGCAGGATTTTCAAATCAATCCGCTGATTGCACCGGGCTGGCTTGGCATGTTAACCGTGGTGGCGGTTAGCCTTGTTATTGTTGCCCTCGCCTTGCGGTTACGCGGCAGCATCTGGCGCGCAGGGATGATGGCATTGTTGCTGGTCGGGTTGCTGGCCCCGCAATTTACCGATCAGTCCCACGAAAAGCTAAGCGACATTATTCTGGTTCTGGCGGATCGTTCCGACAGCCAGAAACTGGGCAACCGAACCGCCCAAACCGATCAGGCGATTGAGGCATTACACCAAAAATACGATAATGATCCTGACATCGACCTGCGAATTGAAAATGTGCCCGGCACAACACACACCAACATGTTTGCCGCCCTTGACCGTCTTTTGGGGGGCATCCCGCGTGAAAGGTTGGCCGGGGTTGTCATGATCACGGATGGGCAGGTCCATGATGTTCCCAACCGGTTGCACTTAAACGCCCCCTTGCATGTTCTCATCACCGGCACCCGGGACGAACGCGACCGACGCCTGCAAATGCACCAGAATGTCGATTACGGCATTGTCGGGAAAAACGCCGAATTCATTGTCGAAGCCATCGACCCCGATATGGTCCCCGGGGCACCGCTGGGCGTGACCCTGTTGCAAGAAGACGGCACGGTCCGGCGCTTTACGATGCCCGCCAACCAGAAGACACCGATTAGCATTCCGATACCCCATGCCGGGCCGGTTATTGCCGAATTGCGCATGGCCGCCCTTCCCAACGAAACCGACACCACCAACAACCGGCTTATTTTAGAGACCACCGGGGTCCGCGACCGGCTTCGGGTGTTGTTACTATCGGGCGAACCCCACCCTGGCGAACGGGCCTGGCGCAATTTGTTACGCGCCGACCCCGGGGTTGATCTGGTTCATTTCACCATTTTGCGTCCGCCGGAAAAAGGCGACGACACCCCGATCAACGAACTGGCACTCATCCCGTTTCCGATTCGCGACCTGTTTGAAGTTCGCTTGCCGCAGTTTGACCTGGTGATATTCGACCGCTATCAACGCCGCGGGGTGTTGCCAGTGCAATATCTGGAAAAGGTTGTTGAATATGTGCAAGGCGGCGGGGCCGCACTTGTGGTGGCCGGGCCTGAATATATTGCCGCCGACGGCCTTTCCGATACGGTTCTGGGGCACTTGATGCCGCTTGCCGCCACCGGACGTATTCTCGAACAAAGATTTGTCCCCAAGGTGAATGAAACCGGGCGTCTGCACCCGGTGACCTCGGCCATTGCCGGACCACGACAGGCCACCCCCAAATGGGGCCCGTGGTATCGGCAACTTGAAACCCGGCCAACCAATAATCAGGCCATGACAGTGATGACCGGCATCAACGACCTGCCGTTATTAACCCTGTCGCGGGTCGGCGACGGGCGGGCGGCAATTTTAACCAGCGATCAGATGTGGTTGTGGCAACGCGGGCACGATGGCGGTGGCCCAATTGCCGAATTGCTCCGCCGGTTATCACACTGGTTAATGAAGGAACCGGCACTGGAAGAAAACACCATTGAAACAACCCGGTCCGCCGACGGATCGTCGCTGAACCTGACGTGGCACAAAATCGGTGCCGATCCGCAAACAGCAACGGCACTTGATCCGGTAACGTCCCGCGCCATTCAGGCCCCCTTCACCCGCCAGCCCGACCAGACATGGCAGGCCCGCATTCCGATCGCGCAGCATGGCCTTATTCGCATTACCGCGCGTGACGTCGAAGGCAAAAGCCAAACAGCCCTGCATGTGGACCGCGATGTCCTTACCCGTGAACGGCGCAACACCGCATCAACCACCGAAATCCTAAGTGATGTTGTTTTAGCCAATCACGGCTATATTGGCCGGGTAGAAAGCGGTTTGCCATCCTGGCGGCGGGTTGACCGTGACGCGATCTGGCATGGGTCAAACTGGGCAGGAATGGTCCGCACCGACAGCTATCGCACCCTGATTGGCGCCACCACCACCTTGTTGCCGTTGCCTGCCCTTGCTTTCATTGGCGTTATATTGTGCCTGTTTGGCTGGCGACGCGAAACACGATAGGGACGCGTTTCCTGGCAAAATGGGTCATATTAAAGGAAAAGTACTTTAATGTTCAGGTGCGCGTCGCTTGTGCGTCCGATGGCGTGCTGTCTGAAACAGCTTCATTAACACCGGTACGTTTGATCTTGCCACAGGGTCCGCGCATGTCGATGGCCAACCCGTTATCAAACCGTTCCACCAGAAAATCGATAAACAGGCGCACCTTGGTCGGCAGATGGCGGCGTTCCGGGTAAACCGCGTAAATACCGCCCCCCAGCCGGGTCGAATAATCCGTCAGGATTGGCACCAGCTCGCCACTATGCATGGCATTGGCAATGATAAATTCCGGCTCGCCTGCAATGCCCAGACCGCGCCGGGCCGCCGTTGCGGTAAATTCACCATTATTGCACCACAAAACCGGGTTCACCCGCACGCTGGTATGGCCATCCGGGCCATCAAAATCCCAGATATTGGGATTGGGCATATTGGTATAGGCAATCACGTCATGGTCGCTTAAATCGGCGGGATGTTTGGGGGTACCGTGTTTTTTAAGATAATCGGGCGACGCCACCAGTTGGCCGTGAAAATCGGCCAGTTTGCGGGCGATCATGCTCGAATCGCGCAGGCGCGTAATGCGTATCGCCATGTCAAACCCTTCCGCCACCAGGTCAACCATATGGTCGGCCAGATGAATATCCACCTTCAACCCCGGATAAAGCTGCATAAAATCGGCGATCACGTTGGGTAAAAACTGCTGCCCGAATGTTAAAGGTGCCGAAATGCGCAATATCCCGCGCGGCGTGCCGCGCAAATCGGTCAGGGCGTGTTCCGCTGTTTCAATTTCTTCGACCACCCGGGCGCAATGCTGATAAAATGTAGACCCGGCATCGGTCAGGCTTAATCGCCGGGTTGTGCGGTTCAACAGGCGAATGCCAAGGCTGTCTTCAAGTTTGGTAACATGTTTGCTAACGGCGGATTTGGACATGCCCAGCTTGCGTGCCGCCCCGGAAAAGCTCTGTTCTTCCACCACCCGGGCGAAAACCGTCATGCCATCAAGATTACCAATAAGCATCATATCATCCTTGCTGTACCGCCTGCATTGCACCGACTGTTGCGCATTTGGAAACAAATTAATGTCACATCACCCCATTGTCTTCAACTTGGAAAACGTCAAAATGAGGACAACAGATATGGGAATTTTGAAGGTCTGCTATCTAAATAGCGGACCAAGACAAAGGAAGCAGAAATGGGATTGTTGATAGACGGCGTCTGGAAAGACCAATGGTACGATACCAAATCCACCGGCGGCAAATTCAAACGCCAGGACAGTGCCTTTCGCCATCAGATTTCAGCCGATAGCAACAGCCCGTTTCCGGCTGAAAAAGGGCGCTATCATTTGTATGTGTCCTATGCCTGCCCGTGGGCGCATCGCGCCCTGATCTTTCGCAGCCTGAAAGGGCTGGAAGACATGATATCGGTTTCGGTAGTGCATTGGCGCATGTTGGAAAACGGTTGGGAATTTTCGCCCGAAGATGGCCTTGGCGATGACATTGGCAATCGCGATTTTATGCATCAGGTCTATAAAGATGCCGACCGGAAATATACCGGGCGGGTGACGGTGCCGGTGCTGTGGGACAAAAAAACCGACCGCATCGTCAATAACGAATCGTCCGAAATCATCCGTATGCTCAATACCGCCTTTGACGGGCTGGGTGCCAAACCGGGCAACTATTACCCGGAACATCTGCGCGCTGAAATTGATGCGGTTAACGAACGGGTTTATCACGACGTTAACAACGGGGTTTACAAATCGGGCTTTGCCACAGCACAGGACGCCTATGAAACAGCCGTCACAACTCTGTTTTCGACGCTGGACTGGCTGGAAAACCGCCTTGATCAGCACCGCTTTCTGATGGGCAATGAATTGACCGAGGCCGACTGGCGGCTCTTTACAACCCTGGTCCGCTTTGACTCTGTCTATCACGGCCATTTCAAATGCAATATCCGCATGCTGAAGGACTACCCCAATTTATGGGCCTATACCCGCGACCTGTATCAGCATCCCGGTATCGCCCAAACCGTGCATTTCGATCATATCAAAGGCCATTATTACGAAAGCCACACCATGATCAATCCAACAGGGATCGTCCCGCTTGGCCCTGATCTGGATTTTAAGGCCCCGCACAACCGCGCAGAACGATTCCAGGGCTAAGCCCCCCCCCTGTCTGCCAACTTGCACCTTGCCATTAAACAGGTCACAAAGATTGCTTCCTGACCTGTTTAATGGTGCTGCCAATGCCTTCGATCCAGAATATCTACGATGATCCGACCTTCCACAAAGGGTATCGCGCGCTGCGCCAAACCGGCAGCGGTTTAAATGATGTTCTGGAACAACCGGCGCTGCGCAGCATGTTGCCCGAAAGCCTTGCCGGGCTGGATATTCTGGACCTTGGCTGCGGCTTTGGTGATTTTGCCCGTTATACCCGGAGCCAAAAGGCCGCATCCGTCGTTGGGATGGATGTTTCGGCCAAAATGTTAGCATCGGCACGCCAGATGACAAACGATAACGGCATTACATTCGAGCAAGGCGCAATTGAAAACCTTACGGCAACGTCCTTTGCCAAAAGGTCGTTTGATCTGATCGTATCCTCGTTGGCGCTACATTATGTGGCCGACTACCCCGTTGCCATTGCCAATATTGCCCGTCTGTTAAAGCCCGGCGGCAGACTGGTGATCTCTGTCGAACATCCGATATGCACCGCGCTGGCCGCTCAGAAATGGCAACAGGATGCCGCAGGCAATGACCTGTTTTGGCCGATTGACAATTACCGCGATGAAGGCCCCAGGCACACCAACTGGTTTGTCGATGACGTGATCAAATATCACCGAACCGTCGAAACCTATGTGAATGGCCTTCTTGATACCGGGTTACAGTTAACCCGTCTTCTCGAACCCGAACCGGTGACATTGGGCAGCAATACCAAATGGGACAACCATCGTCGCCGACCGCCCTTTTTACTTTTGGCCGCCCAAAAGCAATGACAGACGATGGTAAATGGTCCCCGAAACGAAAAAACCCCCTTGGCGTATGTGCCGAGGGGGTTTTTACTTTTAAAATGCGAACCTGATTAATTCAGGCGGCCTTTGATTTCAGAAATCGCGCTATCAACCAGTTCGTCAGCCTTCGCACCGGTAACCTTTTCGGTCACCATTGCAAGGGTTGCCTGAGTGGCAATTTCAGCCACATGAGCCCGAACTTCCGCAACAGCCTGGGCTTCCAGGTTGCCAATGCGGTCCAGGGCCTGCTGTTCACGACGCTTAAGCGACGCTTCAAGTTCGGCCTTGGCGTTTACCAGCATGCGGTCGGCTTCAGCCTTGGCATGGGCACGAATTTCATCAGCCTCTTTCAGTGCTTCGCGCTGCTTGGCCTGATATTTGGCCAGAAGCTCCTGAGCTTCTTCACGCAGGCGTTGCGCTTCGTCAAGTTCGTTGGAAATCTTGCCAGCACGTTTATCAAGTGCTGCCGAGATCCCCTTTACAACCTTGAAGCCGCCAAAAATGACAACAACCAGGAAAGCAAGGGTGACCCAGGTTTCCGGATTGGTGAAGAAACTACCGTGTTCTGCTTCCATGGTGTTTATTCTCCAATCACTGCCGCAACTGCATTTTCAGCAGTTTTGGACTGAACCTTGACGCCGATCAGTTTTGCGGTTGCGTCGCGGGCAATATCGGCCGCGGCTTCGAACACACCACTGAGCGCGGTTGTCTTGGCTTGTGCAATCCGCTTTTCGGCTGCAGATGTCTTTTCAGACAGCTTCCTGGCCATTGCTTCGGTTTCGACAGCCTGCTGTGCAGTTGCCTTCTCCGATGCTTCGCGAATATCAGCATGAGCGGCATCCCGGGCTTCTGCCAGGGCTGCTTCATACCGTGCGATGGCGGCATCGGTTTCGTCTTTCAACGCCCGTGCCTTGCCAAGATTGTCTTCGATAGTCTTGTGACGGCGTTCAAGAACGTCACCAACTTTCGGCAGGGCAATTTTCGACATCAAAAAATAAAGGACGGCGAAAACAACAACCAGCCAGAAAATCTGGGACGGGAACGACGAAATATCAAACTGCGGCATAGCCTACTCCCGAATTCAACGACACCG
>TARA_R110001583_G_scaffold145096_1_pt1 | contig 99120 bp, 79 predicted proteins | sample TARA_R110001583 | Tara Oceans TARA_R110001583 (sample SAMEA4398432) | marine metagenome | biome: Polar Biome; feature: [MES] marine water layer (ENVO:01000295) within the mesopelagic zone...; material: water (ENVO:00002006), including particulate matter (ENVO:01000060) such... | reverse complement strand
TGGACGTAGAAAAAACGTTTATACAGTAGCAAAAAATGCGGTTGAAAAAGGAATGGTTTATTCTTATAGAGACCGTAAAAACAAAAAAAGAACTTTCCGTGGTTTATGGATTCAACGTATTAACGCTGGAGCCCGTCAATATGGATTGTCTTACTCACAGTTTATGGGTAAAGTAAAAGCTAATAATATTGAATTGAATCGTAAGGTTCTTGCAGATTTAGCTATGAACAACCCAGAAGCTTTTAAGGCTGTTGTAGATCAAGTAAAATAGATTTTTAATTTCTTGCTTATATATAAAAAACCCAATCTTTCGATTGGGTTTTTTGTTTTGTTAAAATTATGCGAAATCTATTTTTCAATCTCTCGCAAACTTTCCATTTTTTTATTTGCCATAAAACTGGTAATATCTTCAAAATGCTCTTTTACTCTTTTATTTCCGAATTCAAATACTTTCTCCGCTAAGCCATCCAAAAAGTCACGATCGTGAGAAACTAAAATTAATGTTCCATCAAAATCTTTTAAGGCATCTTTAATAATATCTTTTGTTCTCATATCCAAGTGATTTGTGGGCTCATCTAAAATTAACACATTTACTGGTTCCAATAATAATTTTATCATTGCTAAACGTGTTTTTTCACCTCCTGAGAGTACTTTTACTTTTTTCGTTGTTTCATCACCTCCAAACATAAAAGCACCAAGCATCGCTTTTATTTTGGTTCTAATATCTCCTACTGCAATATGATCAATGGTTTCAAAAACTGTTAGTTCTTCATCTAATAAGGAAGCCTGATTTTGAGCAAAATATCCAATTTTTACATTATGGCCAATTTCTAATTTTCCATCAAAATCAATTTCACCCATAATTGCTTTTATCATGGTGGATTTTCCCTCTCCATTCTTTCCAACAAAAGCTACCTTCTGCCCTCTTTCAATTACTAAATTAGCATTTTTAAAAACAACATGTTTGTCATATTTTTTTGACAATTCATTCACTACTATAGGATATTGACCACTTCTTGGAGAAGGCGGAAATTTTAATCGCAATGCTGAACTATCCACTTCATCAACTTCAACTAGCTGCATTTTTTCCAACATTTTAACCCGAGATTGCACTTGATTTGTTTTAGAATATGTGCCTCTGAAACGTTCAATAAACTCTGTATTTTCTTGAATTATTTTTTGCTGCTCTTCATAAGCCTTTTGTTGATGTGATCTACGATCTTTTCGCAATTCTAAATAATGAGAATAATTTGCTTTGTAATCGTAAATTCTACCCATAGTAACTTCAATAGTTCTATTGGTAATCGCATCTACAAATGCTCTATCATGTGAAATAACAATTACTGCCTTTGCTGAATTAATTAAAAAATCTTCAAGCCATTGTACACTTTCAATATCAATATGATTGGTTGGTTCATCTAATAAAATTAAATCTGGTTTTTGAAGTAAAATTTTAGCCAACTCAATACGCATTCTCCAACCTCCAGAAAATTCTGAAGTTTTTCTATTGAAATCATCTCTTTCAAAACCTAAACCTTTTAATACTTTTTCAACTTCGGCTTCATAATTTATTTCTTCAATAGCGTAAAATTTTTCACTTAATTCAGAAACACGCTCAATCAACGCCATATATTCATCACTTTCGTAATCCGTTCTAATTGTTAAGGCTTCATTAATTTCATCCATTTCAGTCTTCATTTTAATAATTTCTGAAAAAGCTTTTGAAGTTTCTTCTAATACAGTTGCATCATCTTTCGCCAACAAATGTTGTGGTAAATATGCTATTTTAGCTTCTTTGGGTGCTGAAATATTTCCAGAAGAAGGTTTACTAACACCTGCTACAATTTTTAACAATGTAGATTTCCCTGCTCCATTTTTTCCCATTAATGCAATTTTATCATTTTCATTTATTGCAAATGAAACATTACTAAAAAGGGTTGTACCACCAAACTGTACTGAAATATCGTTAACTGTAATCATTTTTTAAATTTAGTATCGTTTTTTTGAAAGTCGCAAATATACATTGATTTTCTTTTTATTAAGCATTCATTTTTTTAAACAAAAAAAGCAAGAATAGAACATTCTTGCTTTTCAGTTATGTATGTATTTTAAATTAAAGTACTTCCCCTAATTCTTTCAATTTCTCAGTATTTTCAGCCAATTTTAATTCTTCAACAATTTTATGAATATCACCATTTATTACATTTGATAAATCATATAAAGTAAGCCCAATTCTGTGTTCTGTAACACGACCTTGTGGATAATTATAAGTTCTAATTTTTGCTGAACGGTCACCACTTGCTACTAATGAGTTTCTTTTAGCTGAATCTGCAGCTAACTTTTTCTCCAGTTCTTGTTCATATAAACGAGAACGTAAAACCTTCATTGCTTTTTCCTTATTTTTATGCTGTGATTTTTGATCTTGACATTGTGCAACCAACCCAGTAGGAACGTGTGTTAAACGAACTGCTGAATAGGTTGTATTTACTGATTGACCTCCTGGACCTGACGAACAAAAATAATCAACACGAATATCACTTGGTTTTAACTCAACATCAAATTCTTCAGCTTCAGGTAATACCATTACTGTTGCCGCTGAAGTATGTACACGACCTTGAGTTTCAGTTTGTGGAACACGTTGAACGCGATGCACACCAGATTCAAACTTCATATCACCATACACATCCGTTCCAGTAACACTAAATATAATTTCTTTAAAACCACCTGAAGTTCCATCACTTATATCTTCAACTTCAGTTTTCCAACCTTTATCTGAACAATATTTCGTATACATTCTGTACAAATCACCTGCAAAAATACTGGCTTCATCACCACCCGTACCTGCTCTAATTTCTACAATAACATTTTTAGCATCTTCTGGATCTCTAGGAATTAACATAAATTTTATGCTATCTTCCAATTTTGGTATTAGTGCATTTGCATCTTCTAATTCCATTTTAGCCATTTCCGTCATTTCTGCATCAGAGCCATCGGCTATTATTTCTTTAGCTTCTTCAATAGTGTTTAAAACCGTTTGATATTCTTCAGCAACTTTCATTACTGCGCTTAAATCTTTATATTCTTTATTAATTTTTATATAGCGTTTTTGATCTGTAATAATATCCGGTTGGATAATTAAATCAGAGACCTCATCAAATCGTTGTTTTACTATTCTTAACTTATCTAACATCTTCTTCTTTTAATTGGATTGCAAATTTACGAATTTTATACGAATTTATGATTAATAATAAAATTCGCCAAATTCGCTTTTAATAGTCAATTTTTTAGATTCTGAAGCCTCCACGCTACCTATAATCTGTGCATCAACATTAAAAGTTTTTGAAATTTTAATAATATCGTCAGCTATTTCTGGCGAAACATATAATTCCATTCTATGTCCACAGTTAAATACCTGATACATTTCCTTCCAATCTGTATTAGATTGTTCCTGAATTAATTTAAATAATGGTGGAATTGCAAACATATTATCTTTTACAATATGTAAATTATCTATAAAATGAAGAATTTTTGTTTGAGCTCCTCCACTACAATGCACCATACCATGAATTTCTTTTGATGAAAAACTTTTAAGAATTTCTTTTATAATAGGTGCATAGGTTCTAGTTGGTGAAAGCACCAATTTACCAGCATTAATTGGTGAATTTTCAACTGCATCTGTTAATTTTACTTTTCCAGAATACACTAATTCATCAGGTACTGCAGCATCAAAACTTTCAGGGTATTTTTCAGCTAAATACTTATCAAAAACATCATGACGAGCTGAAGTTAATCCATTTGAACCCATTCCTCCATTATATTCTTTCTCGTATGTTGCTTGTCCAAATGATTCTAAACCAACAATTACATCACCTGGCTTTATATTCGCATTATCAATAACATTGGCTCTTTTCATTCTAGCCGTTACCGTAGAATCAACTATTATGGTTCTTACCAAATCACCTACATCAGCAGTTTCACCTCCGGTAGAATAAATCTCTACGCCAAACTCTTTTAAATCTTTTAATAATTCCTCTGTTCCATTAATAATTTCAGAAATTACTTCACCTGTAATTAAGTTTTTATTACGACCAATTGTAGATGACAACATAATGTTTTCTGTAGCTCCAACACAAATTAAATCATCAATATTCATAATTAAGGCATCTTGCGCTATTCCTTTCCACACTGAAATATCTCCAGTTTCTTTCCAATACATATAAGCTAATGAAGATTTTGTTCCAGCTCCGTCTGCGTGCATTATTAAACAATAATCGCTGTCATTTGTTAAATAATCTGGAACTATTTTACAAAAAGCCTTTGGGAATAATCCCTTATCTACATTTTTAATTGCGTTATGAACATCTTCCTTTGATGCCGAAACACCTCTTTGGCTGTATCTTTTACTAATTTCTGAACTCATGTGTGCTTAATTATGTTGTAGTGCAAAAGTAATTTTTCTTTTTTAAATATTGGTACATAAAAAAACCGAATGAGTTTTCATTCGGTTTTTTTATGAAATTATTTTTATAAAATTTATTCCCAATCTGGCATAGAAGCATTTTGGAATAAAATGATTCTATTATTTGCATTAATATTGTTAGCATCCATTCTGTATATTGATTTCAAAGAAATACCATCGTTTGATGTATTTACAAATATAACTTTAGCCTCATTTGGTGAAAATCGTGGATCCAAATCTACAGTTCCTGCTTCTTTACCTAAAGAAATATCAATTGCTATCATAGAAGCAAAATTATAAACAAATACATGAGTATCTAATTGTCTATTATTAGAATTTTCAAATCCAGAAATATCATGTGTATAAAGCAATAACTTATTATCAACTGAAAAATTAAGTCCACCAGCAGCACCATTAACTCCAGACAACACATTTGTCAATTTAGTCCCTGCCATGTTAATAGTAAAAATGGAAATATTATAACCTGTTACATCATTTGTTTTAAGTGCAATTAGACTTTCGTCATTACTCCAATCACATTCAGTTATATAACTTCCATCAAATGTTTGATAAATTTGTTGTAGTCCACTACCATCTTTATTTATCAAAAATAATTTATCATAGCGAGAATATATCAATCTGTCACCATTAGACGACCAAGAATAATCAATATCATTTAAATTATTTCCAGCAATAGGTACCGTAGATGTCACTTTAAACACATTTGAACCATCTTGATTCATGGTATATAAATGTGTTTCATTGTTTGAATTTCTTAAAAAAGCAATTAAGTTAGACGTTTGATTTTTTCGTGGTCTCCAACTATTTTTATCATCTGTAGTCAATTGAACAATATTTTGAACTTCTGAAGTTGATTCATCAAAACTCGCTGAATAAATTACATCATTAGTATTTGAATTTTTTTGAACATAAAAATACCTGTTTTCAGGGTCGATTTTCGTCCTAAAAGAACTTACAACACTTAAAACTTCAGGATTTATATTGTCTGTTGCAGCAATTTGCCAAAAATATTTTACACCATATTTTAAATCAGACATGACATATGTTGTATCAATAAGTTCTTCAATTTTAATAATATCATTATTGAAATCATTTTTTAACTCTAGTCTATATGATATTTCGTCATCATCTGGATCATTTGATGACCATAATAATTCAACAGAAAGTTCTTGATTTTCAATCCCATCCGTTGGAGTCAATAAAATTGGAGTTGATGGTGGTCTATTTAATGCTGTTTCATCATCCATCTCAAAAATAACATTCACCTCTAAATCTGCTTTCACTATTGCTGCTTCAAAATCAGTTAAATATCCTTCTTTTGTTGCGCTTACAGAATAATCTCCAGCTTCAATATCAGCTATTACAAAATAGCCTTCAGCATCAGAAAATACCGTGTTGTTTGATGGACTGATACCCACTTTGGCGTTTTCAATTGGATTAAAGCTATTCGCTTCAACAACTCTCCCTGTAATTGTTCCTAACCCAACTAAGTCAACAGTATCTTCTCCACATCCTAAAAATAGACTTATCAGAAGCAAGATTGAAATATTTAATTCTTTTTTCATTTCTTTTTATTATTATTCATTAATTTTAGCTTTAACCCTTTTATAAGGTTTTCCAATATAGAAGTTTAACCCCACTCCAAGTCTCCAAAAATAATCGTCTCTCTTGCCATTAGTAAAACCGTCTAAATCATCACTTAACAATACGTTCTGTTCTCCAAACAATTTAATACCTATGTTATTTGACACTAAATATTCTACTCCAAGTCCTAATTGAAATTTAACAAGCGCTTTGGTTATATCAACAGTAGAAATTGTTCCTACACCTCCATAAACAAATGGAGTTAAATCTTCATAGGGCAATACATCATATTCTAAATTAATATCAAATGAAACAAAATCATTTTTAAAAGCTTTTTCATTTTCCAATTGAAAATAACCAACACCTACATTTAAATTTAAAGTAGGTTTATTAAAATAAAACTTATATGCCAAATTACCTCCTAAATGAGATTTTGGATTTGAATAATCGCCTGATATTTGATAAGGACCTGAAGAGATCCCAACCGCACTTTTCCCTCTTCTATCATCTAACTTTCTGTCTAATAATAATGTTGTTTCTTCGTCTTCTTTTTCTTTTAAATATTTTCCTTTTATAGCCAGAACTACAGGTTCACCACCCTGTGGAGTCCATATTCTGTCAATTATTCCTTCAACAATTAAAATTTCAACAGCTTTATCAATAGCTTCTTTAACAGCCAATTGAACAGGTTCATTTTTAGTGATACCAGTCTCAACTTCTAACAATCTTCTTAAATTAACATATCTAAATAAATTAGCTGATATGCTTTGAGATAAAATTGTTTTAGAAACATATACATTTTTTAATATTTGACCTGTTGAAGTAGAAACCGCTCTTAAATATACTGTTATTCTGTCTTCACGATATTGCGTTGAGCCTCCAGCTCCAAAATAACGAGCGCCAGAGCCTCCTGTAATAATATTTGAGTCATATGAAACAATACCTCCTTCAATGATAATACCTGCAAATAGTAGTGGCGGTAATTTTGTTTTTTGATCATCTTTAGAATTTTTGGCATATTCTTCTCGTGTAGCTCTAATTATTTGTCTTTCATTTAATAAATTTCCAATATTTTCTCTTTCTATTGGACTAAACCATTTTGAATCTTCTAAAGATTTTAGTAAAATTGAGGTGGCTCCCTGCGTAATAGCTGTACTAAAGGTAGAACCATTCTCAACCAATTTATACTGCCCTGTTTGGTCTCTGAATTTATAAACACCAACAATAGTTTCTTTCATTGGCAAAATACCTGATATAATACTTTTACTTGAAGTGTTTTCTCCAATTCTTGCATCACTTGCTGTAAATGGTTGATTAAAATAAGCACCACAGCTTGTTAATAATAATGATAATAATAAAACTAAATAAATTAGGCGAGGGTATTTTTTTTTCATAACAATAATTAAATACTAATTTTTAATTTGGAATAGTAATTTGAGTTTGTTCTCCTGTAACAGTATCTAGAATACTAATGGCTAAACCCCCAGTTGATGGCACTATATCTAAAACTAACGATCCAAATACATAAGTTCCTACAGTAAGAGCTGAGTTACCAAATTGTTCTTGAAACAAATCTTGAGATAATGAATTTAATAATTGCCTATTTAAACTATCTGTAAAATTTTGCAAATCTGTTTGTCTATTTGAAATAGCGGAATTTGTAACAGCAAAATCATTTTGAGCATTTGCTCCTGCTAACATTTGTTGATAATTAAATGCATCACCACCAAAAAAAGGATTAATCGGTTTATGAACCAGATTTTGAGAAAAAAGAAGACAAGGAATGCTAATTAAGATAATTGTTATTAGTGCATTTAGTTTTTTCATAGTTAAATATATTAAAAAATTACATTTTTTTACTATTAAAAAGTATTTTTTTTTGTTTGGCATATATATTTATTTTTTGCAGCGATGAAATTGCCATGGTTCTCAAATATTCTTCATCAGGCGTTGAGTTAAACTCAAAAATCTTATTTTCATCAACTTCAATACTAATAATACTACTTCTCCCAAATGATGGTTTTTCTCTTATTACTATTATAAACGGATGTTTATTTCCTGATAAACTATAAATTTGATAAAAATATTCATGAAAATCCTTTCCAACTTTAGTAATTGATTCATCTACAACAATTCCTTTAATTGCAAAACTAGATTCATCATCAACTTTTTTTTTCTTTTGATTAACTGCATAAAATTTAATAGAATCCTTAGAAATTAATACACCATCCTTTCTTAGAAATAAAAAAACACTTATTTCCTCATTTTCTTGAATATTAACTTTTAGTTTTGATAACTCTTTTTCTTCAAAAGGCTCTAATGAAAACTTACCCGATTGACTGTTATTTGAATAATTCCCATTTGTACCTTTCTTCAATGAGAATAATAAATAAGAATAATCATCTTTATAAATCTCATTATTATTTTGTGCCATCGCACTTATTCCTATTAGGTTATCTCTAACTTTTGTTAAAATTTTAGCATCAATATTACCTTGTGAATACAATACAGTACTCATTAGTGAAAATATTACTGATACATATATATACTTAAAAAATGTTCTCAATAGAATTAATAATTAGTAATTATTAATGTTTTAAAATTTGTATTTTGTACAATTTTAATGTTTTTTATCAACGAATTCTCTCCATGAATTTGTAGTGAATTAGAATTCCCATTCTGAGTAATATCAAATTTAGATGGCAAATTGCTATAATAATTAATGAACTGATATTCATTACTATCACCAAATTGACTTATAGATTGAGAATCGTTATTTTTACTAATAATGTTTGCTAAATTATTTGAGCCTTCTTGATTTATTATATAACTATTTCCTTCCCTCTCTAGAATATTTTCTAAATCTCTTTTATTTTCTTTTAAAATATTAGAAGAAATATTATTACCTTGAAAATACTGATTAATAACTTGGGTATTATAATTGTCTGATTGAGCATTAGTAGTTTGTCTAAAGAAAAAACTAAAGACAAATAGTATAATTAAAAATCTATAATTATTGTTTTTCATGTCAATTCAAATTTAGTAAAAAAAAAGGGAATTAAAAATTCCCTTTTTTTAAAATTAAGTTTTATTTAAAAACTAAGTGTACTATTTCCTGTTTGTGTAACAGTATAACTATTATTATCTCCAGTTTGAGTTCCATTAACATAGTTATCAGCACCAGAACTAGCTGTTTGTTTAACACAAGCATAATTATTATTACCATCTTGAGTAATATCACTATCGTTATTTCCACCACCTGAATTTTGATCGACACTTACAAAGTTATCAAGACCTCCATAACCAGTTTGCATGATATCACTATTATTTGAACCATCAGTACCATATTGATTAACACAGGCTATATTATTAACTCCATTTTGATCTATATCACTGTCATTCTCAACTCCATCTCCATCTTGAACAACTATTGCAATACCAAAACCATCTTGATGTATATCAGAATCATTATCCACACCATTTGAACCAGTTTGAATTACCCAAGCTTGGTTATTATTATTATCTTGATGTATATCAGAATTATTATCACTACCACTACCTGAAAGCGACTGACTAACCATTGCAAAATTATTGTTTCCATGTTGATCTATATCACTGTCATTTTCTCCATTGGTTGCTGTTTGTGTTACCCATGCTCCATTAAAGTTCCCATCTTGATCAATATCACTGTCATTATCAGCATGATGCCCTGTAGCTGTTTGAGAAACTACTGCCTCATTTCTATATCCATCTTGATCTATATCACTATCGTTATCTCCACCATCAGCTGTTTGATCAACACATGCCAAGTTTCCAACTCTATCTTCAAAAGGATTATCTTGATCAACGTCAGAGTCATTATCTCCTCCATTTTCAGCATATTGTGTTTCTTTTGATGTATTGTTATAACCATCTTGATGAGCATCAGCGTCGTTATCTCCTGATGAACCGAAATCTATTGTTTGCATTTGTTGCGCAACATTCTTATTTCCGTCTTGATCTATATGAGCATCATTTCCGCCAGACCAGTAAATTCCAGTTTGATTTTGCTCTGCGTAGTTACCATTACCTTCTTGATCAATATCTGCATCATTAAAATCATATCTTTGGAACTGGAATGCTGTATTCCAATTACCATCCTGATCAACTTCTCCTTCATTATCATAACTATCAGTAAAAACTTCTTGATACGAATAGTTGCTTTCACCATCTTGATCTAAGTCTTGATCATTTCTATTTCCACTCTGCAAAATAACTGAATGATTATAATTTCCATTTTGATCTACATCAGCATCATTGTCAAAGTCATTTTGTGTAATTTCAGAATAATTCCCCATACCAAATTGCACAACAACTGCATTATGGCTTAAATTATTTTGAATTAACCAACTTTCGTTGACTGTTGCACCTCTTGCAACAAACGGTTGTTGCGAAACTGTACATCCAATACACTCATCTACTTGAGGTACAGAACAACAGTCGTCTAATCCCACTGGTAATGTTTGCGAAAATTGCGAAAACATTACACTAGCACACATTATAAATGCGGCACTTAAAAATAAATTTAATTTTTTCATAATAATAAATTTTAAACGTTAGTAATTAATAAATTTTATTATAAATTCATAAGGGAATTAAACTACATTTAAGATTTTGTTAAATACAATTTCTTAAAAAAATTTTATAAACTTACAATACTGGGGATAAAACAATTATTGTGGGATTTAAACGTGGGTAATATTACTTTCTTGATTAATTAAATTAATTGTTATTTTTAATTAATCTAAATCTAAAGTAAACGTATATTCTTAATTATCAAAATTTTAAGTTATTAAGTTTGCAAAATGTTTGTTTTTCATAACAAACCGTAATATCTGTAACAATTATTACATAAAATTAAATAACTAAAATTTTGAGGTCTCTATATATTTATTATGAGGTTTAAACTGCGGGGTGTTTTAACTCTAGATTGAATTGAAAAATTATACAATTATGTTTCAATTACTATATAAATTTAGGAATAAATTTTGAATATTCAAAACGCAGACACCTTGTTTTCAGTAATTTATACTCATTCCACGTTGATACTTTAGTCACTTAAAACTACAATATTACAACTGCTGCTATACTTATTATTATAAGTTGCTTGTTTTATTAAACAAACAGTTTTACTAAAAAAAAAAGATTCTGCTAGTTGCAGAATCTTTTTTTTAGTAAATCACAATGCATTGTTATATTATCTTGTAAATAACAACTCTCTATACTTTGTTAATGGCCACAATTCATCATCAATCATGAGCTCTAATTTATCACAATGATATCTTATCTCTTCAAAAAACGGTTTTACTTTAAAACAATATGCTTCAGCCATAGCTTCAGCATTTTTCATTTTATTTGCTTTTTTACGAGCTTCAATCATTTTATCAATTTTAGTATGTACTCCTTCAATATGTTCTGAAATTCTTTTAATTAATAAAATTTGCTCAGCCGCGTGCTTTTCAAAATCTTGACCAAAAATTTCTTTTAAGCCTGTTACATTCTTAATTAATAAATTTTGATAACGTACAGCTGTTGGAACCACGTGGTTTCCTGCAATATCACCTAAAACACGCCCTTCAATTTGAATACGCTTTGTGTACTCTTCCATTTCAACATCATAACGCGCTACAGTTTCAACGCTACTCATTACTTTCATTTCTTCAAATAATGCTATGGATTTTTTAGAAATTTTTGCTTTTAGAGCTTCTGGTGTTGTTTTGTTATTACTCAATCCTCTTTTTTCAGCTTCTTTTTCCCATTCAACACCATACCCATTCCCTTCAAATAATATTTTTTTAGATGCTTTAATGTACTCTCTTAACACATTAAATATTGCTTCGTCTTTCTTTAAATCTTTAGTATCAATTAGCTTATCTACTTCAATTTTAAAGTTTTTTAACTGTTTTGCAACAATTGTATTTAATACTTTCATTGGTTTTGCGCAATTTGCGGTAGAACCAACAGCTCTAAACTCAAACTTATTTCCTGTAAAAGCAAAAGGAGAAGTTCTATTTCTATCTGTATTATCTAATAAAACATCCGGAATTTTCCCAACAACATTTAATTTAAGGTCTGTTTTTTCTTCAGGAGAAAGTTTACCATTAGTTACGTTTTCTAGTTCGTCTAACACTTTAGTTAATTGCGCACCAATAAAAACTGAAATAATTGCTGGTGGTGCTTCATTAGCTCCAAGCCTATGATCATTACTTGCTGATGCTATAACTGCTCTTAACAATTCTTCATTATCATTAACCGCTTTTATAGTATTTATAAAAAATGCTAAAAACTGAAGATTGCTCATTGGTGTTTTTCCAGGGCTTAATAAATTAATACCTGTATTAGTTGATAAAGACCAGTTGTTGTGCTTACCAGAACCATTTACACCTGCAAAAGGTTTTTCATGAAATAACACTTTAAAATGATGACGCTCAGCAACTTTACCCATTAAATCCATTAGTAATGAATTATGATCAACAGCTAAATTAGCTTCTTCATAAATTGGTGCCAATTCAAACTGATTTGGAGCCACCTCATTATGACGTGTTTTTGCTGGTATTCCTAAAAGCATGCATTCAGTTTCTAAATCACGCATAAAGTTTAAAGCCCTGCCAGGAATAGAACCAAAATAATGGTCATCTAATTGTTGTCCTTTTGCTGGAGAGTGTCCTAATAACGTTCTTCCAGTTAACATAATATCAGGTCTGCTTTCCGCTAACGCTTGGTCAATTAAAAAATATTCTTGTTCCCAACCTAGTGATGAAGTAACCTTTTTTACATTTTTATCGAAATATTTACAAACAGCAGTTGCATGAGTATCAATAGCTTGAAGCGCTCTTAGCAAAGGGGTTTTATTATCTAAAGCTTCACCAGTATAGGCAACAAATATTGTAGGAATACTTAAAGTGGTGCCGTATATAAAAGCTGGAGATGTAGGATCCCAAGCTGTATATCCTCTCGCTTCAAATGTATTTCTAATTCCTCCGTTTGGAAAACTTGATGCATCTGGCTCTTGCTGTACCAATTGACTACCTCCAAATTTTTCAATAGCCATTCCCCCTCCAATTGTTTCAAAAAATGCATCATGCTTTTCAGCTGTTGCGCCAGTAAGTGGCTGAAACCAATGTGTATAATGTGTAACCCCTTTAGACAAGGCCCACTCTTTCATTGATGAAGATACTTGATCAGCAATTTTTCTATCAATTTTAGTACCGTGATCAATTGCACTCATCACACCTTTAAATGCAGCATCTGTTAGATATTGTCTCATTGTATTTTCATTAAATACATTTTCACCAAACAAATCTGACCTTTTTGAATTTTCTGAAATTATAATAGGTTTTCTTTGTGACGCTTCATTTAAAGCTTGAAATCTTAATCTTGCCATATTCTAAATTTTTAATTCTCCAACAAATATAAACTTTTTATAGCATATTTTTTATCATTTTCATCAAATGATTCTTTTTATTTTAAATTATTTCATAATTACCCTCAAAAAAATAGGGTATTAATAAAAATAATATAAATTTTAGCATTTACACCCCTTAAATTTTTATTGTATGGTGAAAATATTTATTTTTGTCAAACATTTTGTATTTAATAAAACAAGAATTTATATGAGCAAATCAAAATTAGAGTACATTTGGTTAGATGGGCATCAACCAACTCAAGAATTAAGAAGCAAAACTAAAGTGGTAAATGACTTTGGTGGAAAATTAGAAGATTGTGATATCTGGTCTTTTGATGGTTCTTCAACTGAACAAGCTGAAGGTGGTTCATCTGACGTTTTACTTAAGCCAGTAGCTATTCACCCAGACCCTGCAAGACGCAATGGTTATTTAATAATGTGTGAAGTATTAAATGCTGACGGAACTCCTCACATATCTAATCATAGAGCTACAATTGACGACGATGACAACGATTTCTGGTTTGGTTTTGAACAAGAATATTTCTTAATGGATGCTAAAACTGAATTACCTTTAGGTTTCCCACGTGGAGGATTCCCTGGACCACAAGGAAAATACTACTGTTCAGTTGGTGGTAGATATACTTGGGGTAGAGATTTTGTTGAAGAGCATGCTGACCTTTGTATTGATGCAGGACTTAACTTTGAAGGAATTAACCAAGAAGTTGCACCAGGACAATGGGAATTTCAATGTTTTGCACAAAGCGCAAAAACTGCCGGTGATGAAATTTGGGTTGCACGTTATTTATTAAACAGATTATCAGAAAAATACGGTTACTATATTGAATTACACCCAAAACCAGTTAAAGGCGATTGGAATGGTTCAGGAATGCATGCTAACTTCTCAAACACAACTTTAAGAACTTGTGGCTCTGAAGAAATTTACAATAAAATTTGTGAGGCATTTAGACCTGTAACTTCTGATCACATTGGTGTATATGGCGCTTATAATGATGAGAGACTAACAGGCTTACACGAAACAGCTCACGTTTCAGATTTCTCTTACGGTGTTTCAGATAGAGGCGCTTCACTTCGTATTCCTATTATCACTGTTGAGAAAGGATGGAAAGGATGGATAGAAGATCGTCGTCCTGCTTCAAATGCAGATCCTTACAAAGTTGCTTCTAGAATTATAAGAACTGTTAAGTCTGCTAAATTATAATCTTATTACTTTTTTAAAACTAAAAAACACTGCAATTGCAGTGTTTTTTAGTTTTAAATTATTCCACTTTAATTAAACATTCTTATCATAAAAGTCAAATACAACCCTATTAAAATTAAACCTTCTTTCCAACTTAACTTCATTTTAACGGGTCCAAAAACTAGCGGAAGCACTAAAAACGACACTCCTAACATCCAAAAAATATCATTTGACAACAATCCTTGATCTACTATTGAAATAGGCGTAATTATTGAGGTTATACCTAAAACAGCTAATATATTAAACACATTAGAACCAATTAGATTACCTAAAGAGATTGCTTTTTCCTTTTTTATTACAGCAATTACTGAAGCCGCCAATTCAGGAATACTCGTTCCTACTGAAACAATAGTAATTCCTATTATTCGTTCACTTATATTAAAGTTTTTTGCCATACCTACAGCTCCATTAATTAATAATTCTGAACCTCCCCAAAGTGCAACACCTCCAATAAGTAAGAATAAAACACCTTTATATAATGGTAATTCTTCATCATCTTCAGGCATTTCATCAACAACAGCGGGTTTTTTTTGAAATTTCAATAAATAAACTAGAAATATTAAAAGGAATGAAAGTAATATAATTCCTTCATAACGTTCTAAAACACCATCAAAAGCAATAAAACCATATAATAAAACGGATGCAATTATCATTACAGGCCAATCGGTTTTGTAAAAACTTTTTTCAACACTTATTGTAGAAATTAAAATTGTTATTGCTAAAACCAACCCTAAATTAGCAATATTGGAACCTATTACATTTCCAAAAGCAATATCAGCATGTCCTTCCAAAGCAGATTTTATACTTACAATTAATTCTGGAGCTGAAGTAGCAAAAGAAACTACCGTCATACCAATTACAATTTTAGGAATTTGTAAACGCAATGAAAACCCAACGGCTGATTTTAATAACCAATTACCACCCAATATCAACAACACCAAACCAAGCCCGACAAATAATAAATTCATAAAAAATAATTTTTGCAAATATAACAGAATAAATATAAGCTTTTACAATTCAAATTAAAATTGAAAACTTAAGATTTTGTTAAATAACTACTTTTATAGTTGTATAACTAATTTGATAGTTTATATTTGTTTCAAACTTTAAGCTAAATGGAGAAATTAACAAACAAAGAGGAAGAAATAATACACGTTTTATGGAAATTAAAGAAGGCTTTTGTAAAAGAAATTGTTGCTGAATTACCTAAGCCCAAACCGCATTACAATACAGTATCCACCGTTGTAAGGAAAATGGAAGATAAAGGATTTATAAAACATGAAACATTTGGAAATACACATAGATACTACCCTGCCATTACAAAAGAAGAATATAGAACTAAATATTTCTCATCTGCCATAAACAGCTACTTTGAAAATTCATATAAAAATGTTGTTTCATTTTTTGCGAAAGAAGAAAAGATAAGTGCTGATGAGTTGCGCGAAATTATTAAGATTATTGAAAATAAGGAAAACCAATAATTATGGACTATTTACTAAAAGCAAGTGGCTTAGTACTAATTCTATTTCTGTTTTATTACATTTTCTTAAAACATGAAACATTCTTTAAATCAATAAGAGGCTATTTTTTAATAAGTCTTTTACTTGTTTTATCAATGCCATTAATTGAAATTCCTGTTTATGTTGAGCGGGTTGTAAACCAATTAAACGCGCTTAATTATACAACTATTTCACCACCAGAATTACAAATTCAAGAATCATTTAATTGGGTAGAGCTACTAACCTTCTCCTATTTATTAGGTGTATTAATTTTTAGTATTAAATTTCTACTTCAATTAATTTCACTTAGCATTTTACTTTCGAAACATAAATTTATAAAACAAGGCAAACAGTACTTTGTTGAGACATCAAAAAGCGTTTCACCATTTTCATTCTTTAATATTATAGTTTACAACAAATCACAATTTACCATTGCTGAACTTGAACAAATAATAAATCATGAAAAAGCGCATGTACTACAATGGCATTCGGTAGATACAATTTTAGCACACTTATTAGTAATTACACTCTGGTTTAATCCGTTTGTATGGTTATTTAAAAAAGCAATACAAGAAAACTTAGAATATTTAGCCGATGAACATGTTATAAAATTAGCTCAAAATCAAAAACTATATCAGCTTACATTATTAAAAACATGTAGCACAAATTACTGTACCGAAATAACCAATAATTTTTACAATTCATTAATTAAAAAACGCATTATTATGTTACACAAAAACCGATCACAAAAAATGAGTCAATGGAAATATACCTTGTTAGCTCCATTATTAATAGCTTTTGTATTTGCATTTAATACAACAATAATTGCTCAAGAAAAATCTAATTGGGAAATTAATATTGGAGTCATTGACTTAATTATTGACAAAAGCTCAACTCTTAACGAATTAAACAAACACTCAAACGAATTTAAAAAAGAACATGACATTGCTTTATCTTTTAAAGGAATAAAACGTAATGAAAACAATGAAATAACTGCAATTAAAATAAATGCAAAAGGCACCAATTTAAAAGCCAAGTTTGAAAATTCAGGCAATAAAGCAATAAAGCCTATTATAATTACTTATGACTCTGAGAATAATTCATTAAATATAAGCAATATAGAAAAAATGGGGATTCATGAAATCCAAAAATTTGCTAACACTTATTATTCTAAAAATAACGATGATAAGGAAAATCATTATTCTGTTACTGCAACTTATTTTGATGATGATTCTGAAATTAATATTGATTCCATAAAAAATCTTGAAGTTCAAGAATTTATTATAAATGGCGAAAAGGAAAATGTTTGGAGTGAAAAGAAAAAGAAAGGGAGCGGAGAAAATAGTACTATTGAAATAATTAGGGAAGGTGATTCAAAAGTTAAAATAATAAGAAAAGTACACGAAGACAGTTATAAAACAGACGAAACTGGAAAAATTAAAATTGAAGTTATTGAAGACAATGACAATGCAAGTGAGCATAATAACGTATATATTATTAAAACTGATAGTGACAAAATGAACAACACTAAAATATCTAAAAAAGAAAATTTTGTGTTTGTGAATTCAAAAGATGATGAACCTCTATATATTTTAAATGGCAAAGAAATTTCAAAGAAAGAAATGGTTAAAAAAAATCCAGAAGACATTGAAAGTATAAATGTTTTAAAAGGTGAAAGTGCAAAAGACAAATATGGTGACAAAGGTAAAAATGGCGTTATTTTAATTACTACAAAAAAGTAAGAAAACTACACCGCTTCAATAATGAACTATCCTTTTTAAAAATTTATAAAAAGGATAGTTTTTTTACATCAAAAAGATAGAAACCCTTATTTTAATCAATCTACACGCAAAACTCCCTTTACTTTCAAGTTTAATTCAATAAACACCCTTTACCCGCTTACACTTTTCAATAAAAAACACTAATACAACTACAGTTTAAAACTAATATCTAGCACCCAATTTAAAATATTAAATAGATATCGTTATTATAAGACCAAATAAAAGTCAAATATATAATTTCACTATTGAAAATTTGTAGCATAGATAATAATAATCATACCTTGATATAAGAATTAATTCACAAACAATTTATTAACCTTAAATCTACTATTATGATAACAATTTTCGTACTAGTTATAGAACTAGTATTAACCATTATTCACTTCATATTTTAACCAAAAAACATTTAATTATGTTCACAATTATTTAAATTAAATAATCTAATTTACACTTATTAAAATTTCCACAAATTGTGGGAATTTTTTTTTAAATTTGCTTCTTTACATTATGAGGAAATCACTTTTTAAAATAGGAGCAAAAATCAATAAAGTTTTACTACCAAGTTTTAGTAAAAAGAGACTAAATATGGCTAAAGCAAAAAAATGGGAGTTGGCAATTATTGGTTGGCGATATTTTATTACAAAAAATAGTTTGTAGGTAATTAAAATATAGTATATTTGCACCCGCAAAACGGGCCTCGTGGCGCAACTGAATAGCGCACTTGATTACGGCTCAAGAGGTTACTGGTTTGAATCCAGTCGAGGTCACTAAAGCTAATAACAATTAGCAACAAAACCATCTAAATCCTATGATTTAGGTGGTTTTCAGGTTTTTACGAGTACATAGAATTTGATATGATTTGATTTTAAATGGCAGTACATCTGAAGCTCGTTAAATGACTTCATTATAGAAATCAACTAATAATCACCTAGCTTATAAAAGCTACTTTTTTAAGCGAAAGAGAAATCCATAAAACACTTCAAAAAATTATAGTATATCATTCAAGCAAAATTAAAAACACTTTTGCTCATGGAACAATTAAAAATTTGATTTCATAAAAAACTATACATGCAAATTTTAATCAATTATACAATAAAAAACCCCACCTCTGTTGAGATGGGGAAAATTTATATGAAGAAGATTTATCTATGAAAACCTATCATTTTCAAAAAATAAGAAATCAAAATAGGTTTTAGAAATAATTTATTTTGTTTTAAAAAAATATCTAATTTCTACTGCTTATTCTTTAAATTCTATAATGTAAATTCAATTTTTATTTCTCAAATAACCTTTCCATTTCCTCTAAAGTTTTCCCTTTAGTTTCAGGAATAAATCTCCAAACAAACACAATAATAAGAATGATAAATCCTGAGAAAAGAAAGTATGGTAATGAATTGTTCCAAATACCACCATCAATTTGTAATTTATTTACATCACTTTCTACTATTATTGGAAAAGATTGAGATACAAAATAGTTAGCTAACCATTGACCTGCAACAGCAATAGACATGGCTACACTACGTATTCTATTTGGAAAGATTTCTGATAATATAACCCAAACCACTGGGCCCATTGACATTGCAAACGATGCAATAAAAATTAAAATACCTATTAAACTTATAATTCCTTCTAATGAAGATATTGTAGGCATTCCTGCTGAATTCAACTGAGAATAATCACTAAAATACAATGTAAATCCCATCATTAGAAACCCTAGAAGCATTCCAAAACCACCAATCATTAGTAATGGTTTTCTTCCTAATTTATCAACGGTAAACATTGCAATAAACGTAAATAATAAATTAACTGTTGCTAATAATATTTGTTGTAATAAAATATCTTCTTTCCCAAAACCAAGTGCTTGTTCAAAAATATCAGCACCATAATACAATACCGCATTTATTCCAGTAAATTGTTGTAAAACTGATAGAATTGTTCCAATAATTATAATTGGTAATAATGATTTAGAGAATATTGAAGGTTTTGCTCCATTTCCATCATTAATAATTGATTCTCTAATTTCAACAATTTCTTTATTTGCAATTTCCTCTCCATGTATTCTTATTAAAATATTTTTAGCTTCCTCTTCTTTTCCTTTTAACATTAACCACCTAGGACTTTTAGGAACAAGAAACAATAAACCCAAAAACAATCCTGCAGGTATTAATTCTGACCAAAACATATATCTCCAACCTGTTGAAATATTCTCACTTTCAGTCATTCCATTTCCAATAAAGTAAGTTGCTAGAAATACAACAAAGAACCCAATTACAATAGCTAATTGATAAAAAGTAACTAGATTTCCCCTTTTCTCTGCTGGAGCAATTTCAGCAATATACATTGGTGCATTCATTGAAGCCATACCAATTGCTATCCCACCAAGAATTCTAAAAAACACCATTAAAGAAATTGATTCAGGTAACATACTTGGTAAACCTGAACCCCAAGCTGATATTGCAAATAATGCAGCCGCAATAATTAATGAGTTTTTCCTTCCAATACCTTTGCTAAGCACCCCGGAAAATGCTGCACCGGCTAGAGCTCCTAAAAGAGCACTACTCACAATAAAGCCTTTTAAAGCTCCTGTTAGCTCAAAATATTTTGAGAAATAAAACTGTGTTCCGTTGATAACTCCAGTATCATACCCAAATAACAAACCTCCTAAGGTGATTACAATGGTAATAAAATAGATGTTAATTCTTTTGTTTGATGAATTGCTCATTTTTTAAATATTATATTATTAGATTTTTTTTAATTTCAATTAAGAACCGAATATACTTTAATTTGACTAAATTTTTAGAGAAAAATTTAATAATAATTTCTTTTAATCTTTTATTTCAAAAATTGAAATTGCGGTACCATCACCTGCTGCTAAATTAATAGCTATTATACTATTGCTATCTACTACAAGTTCTTTAATATTACAAGCTGTTGGATTTGTATCCCAATGTAATTTTTGTCATCTTTATAAATTTTAGCAAGGTGTTTTCACCTTCTTCTTAAAAGTCTAGAAGTTAATATTGCACTCAATTAAACCTATCACAAGAGTTGCTGAAATTAATAATTTTCTCATTTTTTAAATATCTTATTTTAATTCAAAACGAGTTTCTAACACATCGTCACTATTAGTACCAACAAAAAGTTTAAATTCACCTGCCTCTGCTTTAAAACTCATATCTTGAGTATAAAATGCAAGGTCATTTAATGTTAACGTGAATAAAACTTTTTTAGATTCACCTGTTTTCAGCATCATTTTTTTAAAGCGTTTTAATTCTTTTACTGGTCTGGTTACACTTCCAAATACATCTTGAATATACAGCTGTACAACTTCTTCACCATTATATTTACCTGTGTTTGTAATAGTTACACTTACTTCTATGTTTTCATTAAAATTAAATTCATTTTTATTTATTTTTAAATCTGAATAGTTAAATGAAGTATAACTTAATCCATAACCAAAAGGAAACAACGGTGAATTTGGCACATCTAAATACCTTGATTTATAATTGTCACCTTTCTTTTCTGGATCCCAAGGTCGACCTGTATTTTTATAATTGTAATAAATAGGAATTTGACCCACATTTCTTGGAAACGTACTCGGTAATTTCCCTGAAGGGTTATAAGCTCCAAACAATACGTCAGCAATAGCAGCACCACCCATAGTTCCAGGAAACCAAGCTTCTAAAATAGCATCGGCAACCTTATTTTCATATTCTAAAGTTAATGGTCTTCCGTTCATTAAAACCAACACGATTGGTTTTCCTGTTTTTTTAATTGCAGCAATTAGTTCTTTTTGAACTCCGGGTACATCTAAATTAGTTCTACTTCTAGCCTCGCCACTCATTCCTTCACTTTCTCCTAAAACCATTACAACAACATCCGATTGTTTTGCAATACGAATAGCTTCGGAAAAATTAGAGGTATCATTACCTTCAATTTCACAGCCTTTTGTATACTTAATATTTTTTGAAGTTCCTAAAAAAGCTTCCATTCCTTCAAAAACACTTATCGCTTTTCCACTTCTATCTCCTTGAGCCGACCACGAACCAATGATATGACTTTCATCTTTTGCCAACGGACCAATAAGTGCAATTTTTTTATTTTTTGATAATGGTAATACTTCATGCTCATTTTTTAATAACACCATAGATTTACGAGCCATATCTTTGGCGTCATCCAAATATTCTTGTTTGCAATGTGTGTCCTTTTCACGTTGTTCATCAAAATATTTATAAGGATCATCAAACAATCCAAGGCGGTATTTCATTTCCAAAATTTTACGCGCCGCAGTTGTGATTCTTTTTTCTGAAACTTTATTTTCTTCAACCAAATTTTTTAAATTTCTTAAGAAAATACCTCCTTGCATATCCATATCAACACCCGCATTTATGGCCTGTTCACCAGCCTGTTTTTCATTTTTAGAAAATCCGTGAGGAATCATTTCATTTATTGAAGTATAATCGGTAACCACAAAACCGTCAAATTTCCATTCGTCTCTTAAAATATCACTTAATAAAAACTTATTACCACTTGCAGGTACTCCGTTCAATTCATTAAAAGAAGTCATAAATGTAGCAACGCCTTCATCAAGAGCCGCTTTAAAAGGAGGTAAATAGGTTGACCTTAAAGCTCTTTCAGACATATCAACTGTGTTATAATCTCTACCAGCCTCAGCAGCACCATAAGCTGCATAATGTTTGGCACAAGCCAAAATGGTGTTGTTTTTAGACAAATCATCACCCTGAAAACCTCGTACTCTTGCCTTTGCAATTTGGGACCCTAAATATACATCTTCTCCAGCTCCTTCTGAAACTCGTCCCCAACGTGGGTCTCGAGCAATATCAACCATAGGTGCAAACGTCCAATGAATACCAGATGCCGATGCTTCTTCAGCAGCAACTCGTGCGCTTCGTTCAATCATTTTTAAATCCCAAGAAGCTGCTTCACCCAATGAAATTGGAAAAATAGTTTTATGTCCGTGAATTACATCGTACCCAAATAATAAAGGAATTCCAAGGCGTGTTTCTTCAATAGCTATTTTTTGAAAATCTCTTGCTCCTTTCGCAGAATGAATATTAAAAATCGCTCCCAACATTCCTTCTTTAAGGTAAGAAACATAATTTTCGTCTAAAGTTGGTCCCGTAATATCAGCTCCTGCAGTAAATAGCACAGTTTGTCCAATTTTTTCTTCTAAGGTCATTTTTTGAAGTAAACTGTCAATAAAAATATTCATTTCAGGATTTGATGTAGCGCTTAATTCACTTTGGCTTTTGGAACTATTGGTGCAACTTGAAAAAATTAGAGCAAAGACTACTATTGGTATTATTATTAAGTGATTTGTTTTCATAATTTTTAGTTAAATTATTTTTTCTTCTCAATTAACATTCCGCAAATAGAGAAATTTTGACTGTTTAAAGCTTTCAGTTCCAACTTGTTTTCAATAGCGACTTTTATTGAAATATCAACTTTATTAAATGGGTTTAATTTAGCAACTGAAATTTCTTTAGTATTGATTTTTAAGTGTTGGGTAGAATTATCTTTATGAGTATCATTAATATTCTTATTCAATTCAAAAACAAGTGATGTATCTTTTTTTAGTTCAGAAAATAAAAGGGTTATTTCATACATTCCTTTTGGAAGTTTTATTGCAATGCTTTCAATGTTTTTTATTGAAGTTTGATATAATGGATCGTTGATAGTTTTTCTAATATTTGTACTGCTTTTCTGCTTTTTAATTGCTCCAACTATTTTTATATTATTTAATTGAGAAACAGGAGTCCAAATCCTATTTTCAGCATCCATAAAATAGTTTTCACTTCCAAAATTAACAGCCAGCGAGTTGCTTTTTTTAAAATTTCCTTTTTGATAGGTGAGGTTTATTGAATCTTGTAAAATAGTTGAATTGTTATAAATACGCAGTGAATTATTTCCTTTACTTAACTTTATGTCATGTTCAATTAAACCATTAACAGGTACTAATTTCAAGCTGTTTTTGTTGTTTATTTTAAAATGAACAGGTTGATTTGAAATAATTTTAATGTTTTTTTTTGCTGAACTATTTATATGAATTGGCAGATCTTTAAAAAACTTACTTATTTTATTTTCAGGGTTTAATGTTGCTTTGTACCAAAAAAAAATATTTTTTGGTGTTCTATTAAAATTCACCAATCCTTTTTGATTTATATGTGGCATTGCATCCCCTCTATATTCTGAGCCAAAATCGGCAAAATTCCAAGCCGACATTCCAACAACAAAAGGCCTTTCCATTAGTTGTTTGTAATAACCCAAGTGGTACTTAAATTGGTATTCTTCTGAAAAATCAAACTTTTTTAGATTGGAATTATGCAGTCTTATATCTGCTCCAACACCATATTCTGAGATAATTAAAGGTCTATTAGGGTATTTGTTATGTTCTGAATCTAGAAATCCGCCTAAATCATTAATTTCACCTTCGTACCAGCCATAATATAAATTCCAACCAATCACCATCGATAAATCGGCGATACCAGTTTCATTGTATATTTGGTTGCCATGCAGCGCCATAACTGTTGTATGGTTTGGAGCTTCTTTACGGGTTAAATTTTCTAATTTTGTTGCAAGTTCAAGGGTATTTTTTACAATCTTTTGTCTTATTTTTTTCTCAGGTTTATCAAACACCATTCTAAGAAAAATTTCGTTCATATACCCAATAAAAACTAAAGATGGATGGTTGTAATTTTGCCTAATATGCTCTAATTGCATGTGTAAACTATTTTTTGAATACTCCAAAAAATTAGCATCCGATGGCACTTTATTAACCACAGGAATTTCAGACCATAAAAGTAAGCCAAGACTATCTGCTGCTTTATAAATTTCTTTGTCTTGTGGATAATGAGCCAATCTCAAAAAATTACTTCCCATTTCCTTAATCAATTGTAAATCTTGCAATTGCTTTTGCAAAGGAACTGCATTTCCAAAACCTTCAAAATCTTGATGGCGATTTACACCTACTAATTTTAACGGTTTTCCGTTTAATTGAAAACCTGAAGTAGAAACTTCAAATTTTCTAAACCCTATTTTGTGTTGGTAAATATCAACAAGCTGATTTTGAGAATTGTACAATTGCAATTCGGCCACATACAAATTTGGACTTTTAGGGGACCACAATATGGGTGATGCTATTTCTAAATTTATACTAAACGTATCTTTTACTTTTTTAACCAATGATGAAACAATTTCTTCATTTGAATTTCGAATGATGAATTTTACTTTATGGTTTTTAGCTTTATTTTTAGTGAAAATACGACCATTAACTTCAATCGAACCTTGAAAATTATCATTTAATAAAGCATCAATTTTAACAGCATCAGAACCAAATTCCTTTTTAAAATGAGTTGGATTTTCTTCAACCAAAAAAACACTTCTGTACAATCCGCCATAAAAAGTAAAATCCGCATCCAGTGGCGGAATAGTTTCATTGTGCCTGTTGTCTACTTCAACTTCAATTTTGTTTGAACCTTTTAAAAGAAATTCAGAAATATTTACATCAAAAGCAGTGTACCCGCCTTTATGTTCTCCAGCTAACTTATTATTAACCTTTACTTTTGTATGCTGATTTACGCCTTTAAAATAAAGAAAATATACTTTTTCCAAGTTAGATATATCTATTTGAGTTGTGTAATTTCCTTTTCCTCTCCAATAACCTGGTTCATCATCAAATGCGTCTAGGTTATTCCAAGTATGTGGAATATCTACAACTACTTTTGTAGTGTTTTTTTCAGAGAAAAACGTCCATTTTTTTAATTCAACTTCTTGAGAAAAAAGTGTGAGAATTCCTAAAAAACAAAATATTAGACTTAAAAATTTATTCATTTTTAAAAGATAGTTTTGCAATTACAGGAAAATGATCTGAAGGGTAGCGACAATCTTTAGAATCACTTAATATGGCACTTTTTAATACTTCAATTTCTGGCGACGAGAAAATAAAATCAATTTTTCTGGTTACGGATTTCTCAAAATGAAAACCATTAAAAGTTCCGCTTGATCCAAATGCATTTTTACCAGCTTCAAGATGTGTATCTTTAAACTGCTCTAAAATATGTTTAATACCAACACTTTCAATTTCAAGATTAAAATCACCCATTAAAATAACGGGCAATTTTAATCTATTTATTTCTTTAATTTTTTTAAGAATTAGTAGAGCACTTTCAAGTCTAGCTTTCTTACCAATATGATCAAAATGAGTATTAACTACTAACACTCGTTTGCCCGTTTTTAACAATTCAAATACTCCATAAGTGCAGGTTCTATTTAAAGCAGCATCCCATCCTTTTGAAGGTATATTTGGTGTTTCAGAAAGCCAAAAAGTGTTTTGTTTTAAAAGTTTTAACTTTTTTGTATTGTAAAATATTGCAGTAAATTCTCCTCGTTTATCTCCAAAATCTCTTCCTAAACCAACATAGCTGTACCCTTTTAAATTTTGTTTAATATCTTCAAGTTGATTGTACAATCCTTCTTGAGTTCCAAAAATATCGGGTGATTTGTAATTGATTTGTGAAATCAAAAAATCCTTTCTATTTTCCCAATTATGTAAACTGTCCGACGGATTATCATATTTTATATTATATGTTAACACTGAAAGTTCTTGTGAATTTGCACACATTGCAATACATAAACAAAAAACAACAATTAACTTATTCATTTTTATTCGCTTTTTAAAATTTCACTTCTTTTAGAAATTCCATTTTCATTAAAAGCTTCTACTTGAAAATAATAATTTTGGTTCTTTGAAAGTGCTTTTAACTCATAAGAATTACTTCCATACATTAAAACAGAATTATTTAATTTTTTAGGTGAAATACCCCAATACAAAACATAACCTTGAACATTGTTTTGTTTATTCCATTCTAATAATGCATCTCTGCGATCTAAAAGTCTTTTTACTATGAAATTATCAGGTTTTTCTGGTACAACTCCGCTACCTTTTCCAAACACTCTAAACTCTGAAATTGCTAAGTTCTTATTTGAGCTAAAAACATGCTTATACCTAACATAACGCGCTTTAACTTCCTTTTTAAGTTCTATATAAGCGTGTGGTTGATCTTTTGTATTTTTGGAATAATCGGCAGCTATTTCCCAATTTTTATAATCATTGGAAACTTCTAGTATAAATTTATTTTTTAAATCAGAAGGTCTTCCAAAAACATCAGAATTAAAATCGTGAAAGTTAATTTGAACTGCTTTTACAGTCATTTCTGCACCTAAATCTACTGTAACATATATGGAGTCGTTGTTGCTTTCTGACACCCAAAAAGTACGAATATTTTCGTCGGTGATTTTATTAATATTATAATCTGCCTCTAAAATTTCTGGCATATATTCTTTTTCATTTCTGTCTTCAGTAATAATTTTAGCCTCACTTTTTACCAATTTAGAGTTTGTTTCAACTTTTTTATTGAGCGATAAAAGCATCCAACCTGTAAAACTTTTTTTATGACTTCCTTCTTTTGAATTTGAAATATAATGTGGATAATCTCCATAAGCCGTGTTTACATACATTTGCCCATCTTCTTCAAATCCAGCGGGATACATTCCTAATCGACGCTCAAATTTGTAATTAACCGAAATTGGCATGGTAGCAATATGCCAATAATTACCATAAAAATCTTTAACTGTACTTCCGTGACCTGCACCATTTAAAAAACCTCCAGGTTTATATGATACTGGGTTGTAAGGAGCATATTCAAAAGGCCCTAAAGGGTTATCTCCAACATACACACCATCGCCATATACATTCCATTGTGTTCCTGGTGCAGCGTATTGTAAATAGTATTTGCCATTATTTTTGGTCATCCAAGGGCCTTCAATAAAAGGTTTTATATCAGAATTATGATCTTGTCCAAATCGTTCCCAGCCGTTTTCATCAGGATGCAATTTTATTAAATCTACCGTTTTGCCAATTGGAACATAGTTTTTATTTGGATCTAATTCCATTCCTTTAATTGGATGTAAATTTGAAGAGCCCTCATAAACATACACTCGTTTGTCGTCATCTACAAATAATGCTGGGTCATGCAACGTATGTGGAATTACGCTATATGTAGTTTTCCAATCGCCTAATTTTGGGTTGCTTGTTTTAATTACTGCATTGCTTCCTGAAGGATCTCCCAACACCAACAACTCATCTTCTGATGGCCAAGCAGCAGGAGCATTAGAACCATTAAAATACCAGCTTTGTGGTGTGATAAATTCCCAACTTGATAAATTTTTTGAAAACCAATACCCATGTGAACGCGTTACAAACATATAATAACCATCTTTAAAACGAACCACAGCTGGGTCAGCTCCAGATCGGTAACTTACATCTTTATATGCGTAATGTGACATATATGAATAATCTATATCTATTGGATTGCAATAAGTAGATTGTTTAGATGAAATCTCACTAGTTGTTGAATTTGTATCTATAGCATTATTATTTGTATCGCAAGCTATTAGCAATACAATTGTTAAAATTGTAAATAAGTACTTCATTTTAAATTTAGGTATTTTATTGTATTATAATTTTTTAAGTTCCTATTCAATTGGCTTCCCTCTCAATCTTTTAAATTGCTTGTAAGCTCTTTCTACTCTTTCCTTTGAAGCTCTTTCAAATTCCTTTTTTGAAATTCCATAAAAACTTTGAACAGCGTCTAACTTCACTTTCATAGTACTTATAATTGTCTCGTAATTTTTATGACTTATTAAATTTGTTAATTCTGATGGATCATTCTTTAAATCATAAAACTCCCAAGTATCTATATCATCGTAAAAATGCATTATTTTATATCGCTTCGTACGTATTCCATAATGTTTTTTTACCATATGAAAAGCTGGATAATCATAATAATGATAGTAAATTACATCTCTAAAATCGTCATCGTTTATATTTCCATCTAATAAAGGTTTAAATGATTTACCTTGCATTTCACTATTCAATTCGTTTGCATTTGCATAATCTAAAAATGTTGGTGCAAAATCTAAATTTTGAACCAAAGCATTCGTTTCTGTTCCTGGCTTAATTCTATTTGGAAATTTCATCAATAAGGGCATTCTGAATGATTCTTCATACATATAACGCTTATCAAACCACCCTTTTTCACCTAGATAAAAACCTTGATCAGATGTATAAACAACGATGGTGTTTTTATCCAAACCTGTTTCTTTTAGATAGTTTAATATTTCACCAACACCTTCATCAACAGCTGCTATTGTTGCTAAATATTCTTGAAGATATCTTTGAAATTTCCACTTTGCAAGTTCAATACCCATTAAATTCAATTTATGAAAAGCATCATTTTTTTGTTGATAAGCTATGTCCCAAGCTTTTCTTTGCTCGGCAGTCATTCTATCAAAATCATTAGTCCAAGGATTATGTACTAATTCACTACTTCCATATTCTTTTGTCATTTTAAGATCGTGCCCTTCGTACATATCTTTGTAAATAGTTTGCAACTGATCCTTAGATGCTTGCGACCCTTTATGCTCGGTAAAATAGGTATCGGGTAATGGAAAATTGATTGAATCAAATTTATTTACATGTCTTAAAGCAGGCATCCAATTTCTGTGAGGTGCCTTATGATGCACCATTAAATAAAATGGTTTGTCTTTTTCTTTTGAATTTCTATTTTTTAGCCAGTTAATTGACTTCTTAGTAATTAAATCTGTTGCATATCCTTCAACTACTATTGTATCTATTTTACTGCTATTATTTTCACTTGGATGAATAAAATCTGGATTGTAATAGTTGCCTTGATCTTTTAATATATCCCAATAATCAAAGCCTTGCGGTAAACCGTCCAAGTGCCATTTTCCAACTAAAGCAGTTTCATAACCTATGCTTTTAAGCATTTTAGGCAATGTAGGCTGATCTCCATTAAATACATCTCCATTTTGTCTAAACCCATTTATATGACTGTGGTTTCCTGTTAAAATAACTGCTCTACTTGGTCCGCAAATAGAGTTTGTACAATAACTTCCATTAAAAATAACACCTTCCTCAGCAATCCTGTCAATATTAGGAGTAGGAGCCATTTTTCCAATTTCATTTCCATATGCGCTAATAGCATGAATAGCATGATCATCTGCCATTATGAAAACAATGTTTGGCTTTTCGGCTACAATAGTTTCTGTATCTTTTTTTTCACATGAAAAAACAACAATACTTAAGAAAATAAAATAAATTATTTTTTTCATCACTAAAGGTTATTTAAGCTAATTCCCTAATTTAATTATTCCCAACAACTTACATTAGAATTAATTTTTAATAAGTGTAAAGCTCGATTTTAAATTTTCATTTGAATTTGCACCTACAAATACTTCAAAATCTCCTGGTTCTGCAACAAAATCTAAATCATAATTGTAGAATTTTAAATCTTCTTCTGTGATTTTAAAAGATACCGTTTTTGTTTCGCCTTGTTTTAATTCAATTTTCTGAAACCCTTTTAATTCCTTAACAGGTCTAGTAACTGACCCAACTAAATCTCTAGTGTATAATTGTACTACTTCTTTCCCATCATAATTTCCTGTATTTGTAACCTCAACCGAAACTTCTAAAGTTTCTTTAAATATCATTTTATTGGTGCTTAGTTTTAAATTACTATACGAAAATGTTGTATAACTTAATCCAAAACCAAATGGATATAATGGCTCATTTCTTTCATCAATATAATTAGATTTAAATTTTTCGAATTTACCTTCAGAATTCCCCAATGGTCTTCCGGTATTTTTCTGACTATAAAAAATAGGTACTTGCCCTAAACTTCTTGGGAATGTAGCTGTTAACTTCCCAGAAGGGTTTACAGCACCAAATAAAACATCTGAAATTGCAAATCCTGCTTCTGAACCTGAAAACCAAGCATTTAAAATTGCCGGAACATTTTCATTTTCCTCAGTTAAAACCAATGGTCTTCCTGTAAATAAAACCAACACAACAGGTTTTCCTGTTTTCAGCAAAGCATTTAATAAATCTTTTTGAACTTGTGGAATTTCAATAGTTGTTCTACTACTGGACTCACCACTCATTTCAGAAGATTCACCAATTGCAGCAATAATAACATCAGATTTTGAAGCTACTTTTAATGCTTCATCAAGTAATTGTTTGTCTGTTCTTCCATCTCTTGGAATGTCACGACCAAACATAGTCCCTCTTTTTTCAAACGCTAAATCATAATCTAAATTACTTCCTTTTGCATATACTATTTTTGCTTTATCTCCTACAACTGTTTTTAATCCTTTCAAAAGTGAAGTCGCATTTTCAAGTTTCGTTGTTACACTCCAAGTTCCTGGCATGTTTTCTTTACTGTCTCCCAAAGGTCCAATTAATGCAATGGTTCCTTCCTTTTTAAGAGGTAGAATTTGATTTTCGTTTTTTAACAAAACCATAGATTCAGCAGCAACTTTTCTTGCAAAATCTCTATTTTCCTGCGTAAATATTTCTTTAGGCGCCCTTTCTTCATCACAATACTTGTAAGGATCATCAAATAAACCTAATTCGAATTTGGCCTTCAACATTCTTTTAACTGCTGCATCTAATTGTTCCAATGAAACTTTCCCTTCTTCAACCGATTTTTTTAGTGTTAATAAAAAACCTTCACCAATCATATCCATATCTACACCAGCATTTAAAGCCAATGCTGCACTTGTTTGCAAATCTCCCATTCCATGTGCTACCATTTCATTTATACCCGTATAATCCGTAACAACAAATCCGTTAAAACCCCATTGGTTTCTTAACACATCTGTTAATAACCATTTATTTCCAGTAGCCGGTATCCCATCAATTTCATTAAATGCAACCATTAATGATCCTACACCAGCATCTATCGCAGCTTTATAAGGTGGAAAATATTCGTTATACATACGAATTCTACTCATATCAACTGTATTGTAATCTCTACCTGCTTCAGGAGCACCATATAACGCAAAATGCTTTACACAAGCCATCAATGTATTATTTTTAGATAAATCGTTTCCTTGATATCCTTTCACCATTGCTTTAGCAATTGCACTTCCTAAAAATGCATCTTCTCCAGATCCTTCAGAAACACGACCCCAACGAGGATCTCTAGAAATATCAACCATTGGTGAAAACGTCCAGTTTAAACCATCTGCACTTGCTTCTTGAGCTGCAATTCGAGCAGTTTTTTCTATCATTGGCATATCCCAAGAACAAGACAATCCCAATGGAATTGGAAATGTTGTTTCGTATCCATGAATCACGTCCATTCCAAATAATAAAGGAATTTTTAGACGGCTTTTTTCCATTGAAAGTTTTTGAACTTCTTTTATTTTACTAACGGTTTTAATACTAAATAAACCACCAACTAAGCCTTGTTCTATTTTTTTTGCAATGTTTGAACTTTTCGCTTGTCCTGTTACTATATCTCCAGATCCAGGCAAATTTAATTGACCTATTTTTTCGTCTATTGTCATTAAATTAAGTACAGAATCAACTTTTTGATCAATTATTGACACCTTATTTCCTGAATTTAATTTCGTGTTTGAACAACTCAATAACAGCAATGTAAAAACACTACTAATTATAATATTAATTTTTCTAATCATCATATTTCTAATTCTTTATTCTTTTTTTTGAAAATAACCATGGTAATAAATTCGGTTCGGCAAAAGCTGCATCCCAACTATTGTGATTGGCATTTTCATATAATGTAAAATTTGGACTTCCTCCTGCATTCATAATCCCTTTCACCATTTCAATTGAAAACTGTGGACTAACAACATCATCCTTTGCGCCATGAAATATCCATAATTTAGTGTTTTTTGCATATAACTTTGCAGTTGAAGGATTTCCACCACCGCATATTGGCACGGCAGCAGTAAATAAATCTGGTCTTCTTGCCAATATTTCAAAAGTTCCCATTCCGCCCATAGACAATCCCATAACATAAACTTGATCTTTTTTAACAAAAGATTTTTGTAATAAACTGTCCATTAACTGAATAACTAACCCCAACGATTTGGTTGGTTCTGCTTTATTTTGAAACTTAAAAGTAATTGGTTTTGTAGATCGATCTATTTCAACGTCAGACCAATAATCATCAAGTGAACATTGAGGAAATAGTACAATTGCGGGGAAATTTTCTCTTGTGTTTTTTTGAAGAAATAAAGAACTGCCGTGTGTAAGTTGTAGTTCATTATCGTTTCCACGTTCCCCTGAACCATGCAAAAACAACACTACCGGATATTTTTTTTCTTTTGAAAAATTTTTAGGAAATAATACCCTATAATTAAGAGTGTCTAAATTTTGAACAAACTGCTTTTTTTTGAACAATGAGTTTTCTTGAGAAAATAACACTGTTGAAATTAATAAGAAGCTTATAATAGTATAAATTATTTTACTGTGCATAATTAAATCCTAGCTTATCTAATCCGTTCTGAACATCTTCATTTTGCATAAATAAATTCCACAACATTCCTGTTCTGTAATTTTCAATCATAATAGTAATTGGCCCTTGATCGATAGCTAAGTATGCTTCGGCTACCCAAAAATTATACTCAGGACTAAAAGCATCATAAAAACCTGCAGGCCCTAAAAGTTTGTCTTTATTTTTGTAGAAATAACGTAAAGCACGCATAGATTCCTGTGGTGTGTACGGCATTGAGCTTAATGCAGCTGTTGGTGAAATTACACCCAAATCATTCGTTGGTTTATGGGCTGAATATCCAATACTTCCATCAGCATTTCGAGTATAACTTGCAGTTAAACCCCAGTTATCTTTTCCATAATCTTTGAACCCTTTAGGATTTTCAACTGCATAATTGTAATTTATTTTTGAATGATTTACATTCACAGTTCCGTAGTTTACAAATTCATCTGAAAGTCCGTTTGGGTTTAAACCTAAATATGAATAATGTGACCAAAATAAAGGACCTCCATAATTTGGAGCTCCATTATGTTTAACTACTAAAGGTATGTTATAAGCCGAATTGGATGACTTAATTCCTCCATTTGAAGCCCATCCATTAGTATAAACTTCTTTAGTAATACCATAATCTGGTGAGGAAGCTGCCATAACATACGTAATTAAAACCTCGTTATAGCCCTTTAATTTAAAATCAATTGCAAAATCATAATTTGGACTCCAATGCCAATATAAAACATCTTTGTTTTGTGTGTACCAATTCCATTCAACACCTTTCCATAAATCATCAGCTTTTTCAGCTAGTAATTTTTCTTCATTCGTCCCATTTTTAAAATATTCTTTAACACAAATTAGTCCTTGTGTTAAAAAAGCTGTTTCCACCAAATCACCACCATTATCTAAACTGCTAAATGGTTTTACTTTACCTGTATCACCATTAATCCAATGTGACCATGCGCCATGAAAACGATCAGCATTTTCTAAAAAATTAGTAATTTTTTGTAATCGCTTAAGGCCTTCATCTCTAGTGATAAATCCACGTTCAATAGCAACTAAAATATTCATGAGCCCAAAGCCCGTTCCTCCCGTAGCTACTGTATTCGCATCAAAAGATGGATTATTTGGGTGATAACGCTCTCTTGCAGCTCCGGAATTACTTTGCGCATAATTCCAAAAATATTTAAAAGTTTCACGTTGTGTTAAGGTAAGTAATTCTTCATCACTTACTACTGGTTCATTAGTATCTTCTCCATCAACATCAGGAAATTCCGATGGTTCATAAACATAAGAATCACCTCCACATGAAAATGCAATGGTTATAAGTAGCGTATATATTATTTTAGTTATTTTCATCATCTTTTAAATATGGGCTTTTGAAGTTTAATTTTTTCAACCCTTCTAAAACTTCTTCGTTTTTCATAAATAATTTCCAAAGCAATCCTGTCCTATAATTTTCTATCATTACAGGAATTGGACCCTGATCAATTGCCAAATAACGTGGTAAATACCAATTGTGTTCATCGCTAAAAGCGTCATATGGACCATATTTTCCGACCAACGAGTCTTGTTTTGTGTACAAATTTTTAATAAACTGCATACTTTCCTTTGGAGTATATGGAATAGATGAAATTGCAGCAGTTGGCGAAATCACACCTAAATCATTAGAAGGTGTATGCCCCGAGTAACCATTCATAGAATAACTTGAGGTCATGCCCCAAGAATTTTTCCCATATCCTTTATAACTGTTTGGATTGGCAATACTGTGCTTGTAATGAATTTTAGCATGATTGGTGTTTAGTTTCCAATAATCTGCATACGCATCACTTAAACCATTCGGGTCTAACCCTAAATATGAATAATGTGCCCAAAATAAGGGCCCAACTGGTGCATCATCATGTTCGTAATGGTTAAGTTCTGTTTCTAAATTGTAATAAATAGTATCATTCGCTATTTTACCATTTCTTGCCCAACCTTTATCATATACACTTTTTGAAATTGGATATGTTGGTGATGAGGCTGCCAATACGTACATAATTAAGGCTTCATTATATCCTCCAACAGGGAAGTTCATATCCCAACCGTAGTTTGGTGACCAATGCCAGTATAAAACATCTTCACCTCCTTTAGTATACCAATTCCATTCAACTCCTTCCCAAAGTTTTTGAATTTGATTGGAAAGTGTCTTTTCTCTCTCGTTTCCGTCTACAAAATATTGCTTAACTGTTAAAAGACCTTGAATTAAAAAAGCTGTTTCAACCAAATCTCCTCCGTCATCTTTTTTACCAAATGCTTTTGTTTTTCCCGTTTCTCCTATTAACCAATGTGGCCAAACACCATGATAGCGATCCGCTTTTTCTAAATAGTTAACAATTTTTTCAAAACGTTCTAATCCTTGTTTTCTTGTTATGAAATTTCTTTCAATACCTACTAAAATAGCCATTAACCCAAAACCTGTCCCTCCAATAGTCACCGTATTTTTTGGCGAAGTTGGATACACATTATCCATATGTAAGCGTTCACGTGCTAGGCCAGAAACTTCTTCAGCTCCATCCCAAAAATAGTTAAACGTTTGTTTTTGAACTAAATCTAACAACGCTTCATTAGCGTACTGAATTTGCACTTTTGAATTACTTTCTTCAGTTTTTGTGCTTTTGCCTGAATTACAACTTAATAAAATTGCTGAAATGACAAAAAAAATAATATTTAACTTTGAAAGGAAGAATTTCATAATGTTTTTTTAAAAATTTATTTTAACTGCACTTTCTTTCGAAAATGCAGTTAAAAAGTGAACTATTTATTTTTAGAAGCAACCTAAAACTTCTGAAAAATAAATAACTAATTCATCATTGCTTGTATTTCTTCTTGAGTTAAGGCTTTATCAAATAAATATAATTCATCTAAATAGCTTAAGTCAGAAGCATGTCCCCATTCTGTAAATCTTGGAGCACCTGACATGATTGACAAGATATCAACGCCTGTCCAATCTATCCCTGAAATGGTAGATTGTGCAACTACTTGCCCATCAATATATACAATGGCATCTGTACTTGAAATAGTAAATGCTAAATGTATCCAGTTACCTGTTGTAGGGTCAACATCAGCACTAGCACCTCCATCAACCCAAGTATCAGCTGAACCATCACCAACATTTAATTTAAAACGTTGATTCCCATCATCTCCATTTTCACGGAAAAATCTAAAGCCATTTGTTCTTTTATTTTGAACATCAGGATACCCTGCATTATCAACATCTTCTGGTCCCATAACTAATATTCCTGCACGATCTGGATCATTATCTAACTTGTACCACATGGCAGCACTAAATTCATTAGTAGTTAACCCACTTGTTGGGAATGTTAAATATGAATCTGCTGCTCCTGCATATGAATCACTTCCTTGAGCACTTTCCCCAGCAAAACCAGGAGTACCTACTATTGTTGCTTCAGCATTTGTTAATTTTTCTAGATTAGAACCATCAAAAGGCATATAAAACATTGAACCAAAATATGGTGGTGTGTATGCACCTCCTGTAATTGCAATAACTTCTTCAGGAGAAAGTTCTTTGTCAAAAAATCTTAATTCATCGATAATACTATTATCTGACGCATGACCCCAATAATCAAATGTAGGACCACCAGCACCAATTGTAAATTCTTCAATACCTGTCCAGTCAATTGGCGCAGACATGTCAGCTGAGTTTACTTCAACTCCATTAAAATAAATTTTATTTTGCGTATCGGAAATGGTCATTGCTATATGTACCCATTCACCATCGGCAACTGTAATTACACCTCCATCATTCCAAACATCACCAGTTCCAGTTCCAACATTTAATTTAATTCGTTGTTCATCTGCACTTCCTTCTCTAAATAATCTAAACCCTTGGTTTCTATCAATAGCATCATCGCCCACAACTAAAATACCTGCTCTATCTGGAGACGCATTTACTTTATACCAAAATGAAGCACTAAATTGATTACTCAATAATCCTTCCGAAGGATATGTTAAATAAGAGTCTGTTGCACCTAAATAAGCTCCATCACCTTCATAAGAAGCATCAGTTATTTCTGGAGAGCCTACTGGATTAGCAGCTGCACTACCTATTAAATTCACATAACCATTATCAAAAGGCATATAGAAAGATTCTCCTGCATATTGTGGTATATATGGGTTAAAAGAGTTCAACATTATTTGAATATCACTTTGTGTTAAAGCTTTATTAAATACACGTAACTCATCGATAGAGCTATTGTCAGATTTATGACCCCAATAGCTAAAAGTTTCACCTCCAGCGCCAATAGTCAAATTTTCAGCTCCAGTCCAATCAATACCATTTGGCAAATCGGCTGAATTCATTTGAATTCCATTAAAATAAATGGTACTTTTTGTTTGAGTTATTGTAAATGCAACATGAACCCATTCACCTGCAGTAACATTTATAACACCACCATCATTCCAGCTTTCTCCAGCACCAGTTCCAACATTTAATTTAATACGTTGTTCATCGGCACTTCCTTCTCTAAATAATCGGAATCCTTGTGTGCGGTTTTCATCTGCACCTAAAACTAATATCCCAGCTCTGTCTGGATTAGCATCTACTTTATACCAAAATGCAGCACTAAATTCATCACTTAATAACTCTTCTGCTGGCATTGTTATATAAGAATCTGTAGCTCCCATAAAGGCATTTGTACCAGCATAACTTGTCCCTGCAAAACCTGGTGTACCAGTTTCAACAGCAAGATTATAGCCAATAAAATTCATATAATTCTCATCAAAAGGCATGTATAATACTTCACCATCAAACATTGGTAAGTACGGAGGTTCTTTTTGAAAATTAACTTCAGCAGTAGTTAGCTTTCCTTCTATATCTATTGCTTCTACAGTTAATTTATGGTCTCCATCAACTAAACTTTCATAAGTAAACGATTTTAGCGCTCTGCGATAGTCTAAGAAATTATTAAAGTTAGCAATTTCAATACCATCTAAAAGTACTGTTATTTCAAAAACTTCAATATCATCGGTGACTTCAATTTCAATATTTATTGAAGTAACTTCTTCAAATACTTTAATGGTAGTCCCTTCTGTAGGGTAGACAACCTTTATTATAGGAGCTGTTGCATCAACTCCTGGTTCAACTCTTGTAATGTTATCAATTCCTTCGTTACAAGCAGCTGTGAAAACAGCAATTATGGCAACGAGAAAAATATGTTTTAATGTTTTCATATTTATATATTTTTAAATATTTTATTTATTCTCCAGTTGTTAAACCTGGTAACAAATCAACTTGGTTTTGAGGATACGGTAAAAAAGCCTTATCTTCAGTAAAACTTCTTCCATCGTAACTTAATTCGGCTGTATTTCCTAAACGAATCATGTCAAAATATCTAGTTCCCCATTCCATAGCTAATTCTGCAAATTTCTCATCCATTACTTGTGCATTTGTAACACCTGAAAGTGGTGTTAAACCTGCTCTGCTTCGAACTTCATTTACAGCTTGATCAGCTGACATTGCACTACCTGAAGCTCCTTGAGTAATTGCTTCTGCATGCATTAATAATATTTCAGCATATCTTATTATGGTATAGTTTTTATTTGTTCCATAATCTGTACGTCCTGTTGTAAGCTGATTTGATGGCAAATAGTGTTTACCACTTGAAAACATAGCCCGAGCATAATCATTAATAATATCACCATCTCGTGTAGTATTTGAAATCCAAGCTGGTAAAGTTGCATAATTTGAATCTGATTTAATTTCATCAATACCTCTATCGGTAAATAAAACACTTGTTTCTAAACGTACGGTTTCATTTCTGTCAAGCATAAATTTGATATACTTTAAACTAGGTTCAAAAAATCCCCATCCACTACCAGATCCTTCAACTGCTGGTGTCCAACTTTGTGGACCGTAAAATTCGTATAGATGGCCTATATTATCACCTGCTCCTAATCCAAAATCTGAATATTGAATTTCTAAAAGATTTTCATTATTCAATTTTCCTTGAATTTTGAAAAGCTCATAAAAATCTGACTCTAAAGTAAATACCCCTGAACTAATTATTTGGCTGGTAGCATCTGCTACAGCTTGGTAATTTTTTAACTCAAGGTTTGCTAAAGCTTTAATAGCTAATGCCGTATAACGTGTAACTCCACCAGTAATTTCTGTTCGCTGATTAGGATGTGTATCAAGTAAAAACGGTAGCGCCTCATCCATTTGATCAGAAATATGTTGCATTACTTCATCTTTTGAAGCAACACTTGCAACCAATAAATCTGAAGGGTCTGAGCTTGTTGTAATAAATACATCTCCCCAAGTACGAGATAATTGAAATAATAAAAACCCTCGTAACGTTTTTGCTTCAGCAATGTATTGATCTGCTTTTGCCGGATTAGCACCATTCTCACTATACAACTCAACTTGTTCCATAGTTGAATGCATTGTAAAAATATCTCGGTACAAATTTTGCCAAACAGAATTATACATCCAATAATCCTTATTGTAATTGAACAAATCTGTTTCGGCATAATCTTGTTGGTCTCCTAATCCACCTGCATTTACATCATCTCCTCTTACTGCTATAAGTGGAATATCTTCCCATCCTCTTCCTTGAAATTCAGCATAGGCTCCTAAAACAGGAAGTATCATATCTTCAGATGCTGAATAATCAGTTTCACCTGCTATTATTCTGTTTTCAGTAGGCTCGTATAATTGGTCTTCACAAGCAAACAACACAAAAAGGGCTGTAACTAATAAAGTGAGCTTTCTTAAATATTTTATTAATTTCATATTGATATTTTTTAACTATTAAAATTTAACACTTACTCCTAAGGTATAAACCGCCGGTATTGGATATGTTTGTCTGTCTATACCATCCGAAACTTCAGGATTAAATCCATTGTAACTAAAAACAGTAAATGGTCTGTCAGCTGTAAAAGAAATTCTAGTATCAGGCATTTGCGTTCCTAAAAATGAACCACTTTTAACATTGTATGCTAATTGTATATTTTGAACTCTAAAAAATGAACCATCTTCTACAAAATAGTTACTCATTTTTTGATTCCATCCTTTTCTTAAACCAGCTGATGATGGATAACTATTTGAAGTTCCTTCACCATTCCAACGGTTAATTGCTAAATCAGCATCTAAATTCCCATCAGAAGTCCAAATCATTTCACCACGTTTGCGGTTTAAAATTTTATTTCCTGTTTGCCCCATTAAACTTGCCGAAAATTCGAAATTTTTATAATTAACGCCAATATTTGCTCCATAAGAAAAAGAAGGTAAAAACGATCCTAGTACAGTACGGTCATCGCCATCAATTACTCCATCTCCATTTGTATCATTATATTTAAAATCACCTGGAACCAAGCCGTTATCTATTGCTATTGGATCTGCCTGAATTTCGGCATCATTTTGATAAACACCAACAGTTTCATATCCATAAAAAGATAGAATTGGATCCCCTACAATAGATCGTTGACGAAATTCAGCCTGTCCTCCATCAATATATTCTTGTCCGTACAAATCCATCACTTCATTTTTCAATGTAGAAAAGTTTGCACCTATTGTATAACTTAAATCATCAGAGATTTGATTATTCCAGTTCACCGCAAATTCAAATCCTGAGTTTCTAATTTCCCCATTATTTCTTCTAATTGTTTCACCAGTTGCAGGTACATTTATTGGAATTACAGCATTTTTTGTGTCACGAATAAAATAATCAGCATCTAAAGATAATCTGTTATCAAAAAGCCTTGATGTAAGACCTACATTCATTTCTTCAATAACTTCCCATCGTAACCAATCAAAAGTACTTGAAGTAACAGTACCTGTTGTTAAAATATTGTCAATAGCTGTGGTAACAACTGAGGTTGTATTTGCACCATCACTTGCAGGTACATTATCATTTCCTAGTTCACCCCAACTTGCTCTAATTTTTAAAAAATCTATTACATTACTATTTGCAAGAAATTCTTCTTGTGAAGCAACCCAACCTAAACCTATAGTTGGAAAATACCCCCATTTTTCTTGAAATTTTGAGCTTCCATCAGCTCTCATAGTACCATATACCAAATATTTATCTTTATAATTATAAGATACTCTACCAAAGTATGATTGTCCATATTGTCTAAATCCATCATCTCCAACATCTTCTGTAACTATTGTCCCAGCATTTGAAAGGTACCAGGTTTCAGATCCACCTAAAGTTGGGAAATCTGTACCTCTTGCTTTAAGAAGATTCCAAGAGTTATCTCTATATGAAGTACCAGCCATTGCGTTTATATTATGATCGCCAAAACTATCTTTATAGGTAAGTACGTTGTCCCAAATTTGGTATGAAGAAGTATTTACATTTTTATTAATTACAGCCTCAGAACGCTGAGCATTTAAACTTAAAAAATAAGGTAAGTTTACATTTCTTTCATTTGAAGTTATATAACTGTGATTATATGTTGTTTTAAATGATAATTTATCTGGGATAATATCAAAGTTCATATAAAAGTTCGCCAATACTTTTCTAATTTTTTGTTGATTGTTATTAAAATCCATTAATGCAAAAGGATTTTTACCTCCTCTATATCCTAAATTTTCAGCACTTGCATATTGTGTTGGCCAAGCATCAACACTTTGCCCATCTAGAACAGGCATTATTGGAACTGCATAATAGGCTGAAGACCATGCCCCATTTTCTTGATTGTATTTGGTAGCATTACTAAAAATAACATTTCCTCCTATAGTAAACCGATCAGTAGCTTTAAAATCGATTTTTGAACGAAGATTGAAACGTTCGTATTCGTTTTTCATATCTAAAATACCTTCTTGCTCAAAATAACTAGTACCTATTGAGTAAGAAGCTTTTTCTGAACCTCCAGAAACATTAATACTATGGTTTTGAACTACAGCTGGTCTTAAAATTTCTTTATACCAATCTGTATTTACATTTGGCACATTTGGATTTACTCTACTTCTACCATAACGCTGCATAGCTTCTAAAATATAACCAGCATCAGCAGGAGAACCAGATTCTAAAGCCATATTGGTAAACTGTTCTGCGTTTGCCATTTTAAGCACATTTTGTGCTACTTGGTAACCGTAATAACCATCGTAAGAAATTTCAGCTTTTTTATTAAACTGACCAGATTTAGTTTCAACAATAATAACTCCATTTGCAGCCTTAACACCATAGATGGCTGCAGCAGATGCATCTTTTAAAACTGATATTGAAGCAATATCTGAAGTATTTAAAAAGTCAATGTTGTCATAAAACATACCATCTACTACATATAGTGGTGTTTCATTACTTTGCCCAGGATAGGAACCAATACCACGAACCCTAATGGTTGGTGAATCACCTGGTGATCCTTTACTTACAACTTGTAAACCTGCCACTTTACCTTGTAGTGCCTGCATAGCATTATTGGTTGGCGTTTTAACAATATCATCAGATTTAATAGTGGTAATAGCTGAAGTTAAATCTTTAACTTTTAGCTCACCATAACCAACCACAACAACCTCATCTAAAGATTGTGCATCCACTAAAAGAATAACATTTAGTATGGTATTGCCATTAACTGCTTTTTCAACTGTTTTGAAACCCAAATAACTTATAACTAAAATTCCATCGCTAGGAACGTTGTTTAAAGTGTAGTCTCCATCAAAATTGGATTGTGTACCTATTGTACTGTTCTTTACAAAAACTGAAGCTCCGGGAAGTGGATTACCACCTTCATCACTTACCTTGCCCGTAACTTGATTTTTTTGTTGGGCATACATTGTAGAACAACATAATAGTAAAAGTAAAAATAATGCAATGTTCTTCATTATATAAATATTTAAATTAGTTTCTATAAAATTACCTTATTAAGTAAATGAAGTATTGTTTTTAGATGCGTCATGACTACATCAATAAGGCAACCCCTTTAGAATTAGCCATTATTAGTAGTGTTGAACTTAACATTTTGAGGTGGAAATTTTTACGCAAACGTAATATGATGTAGTAATGATGTAGTATTCTTTATAGATATCAATAAAAAACGAAGTAATTTATTATTGTTAATTTAATTTAATAAACATATTTTATGATATGTTCATGAAATATTCATTTAAATTTTGACTTTTATCTAGATTTATTTTCTTTCTTAACCTATATCTATGTAATTCTACACCACGAATTGATATGCTCATTAACGGAGCAATCTCTTTTGTTGCTAAATTCATTTTTAAATAAGCACATAATTTCAAGTCTTTTGGTGTTAAATTAGGATGCTTTTGCGCTAATATTTTAAAAAATGAATCGTGTATTTCATAAAAGTTAGATTCAAATACTTCCCAATCTTTAGAAGTATTAATATTTTTATTTAATGTAACTAATAATTTTTCAAATTTAGATTTATTAATGATTTCATTTTTAAAATAATGTAATTCATCTTTTATATTTGCAAGAAACTCGTCTTTTTTAGTCATTTCCATGGCAGTATTAGCCAACTCTTTAGTTTTAGACCTAATCTCAATTTCATGTTGTTTTTTTTGTAATTCGTTCACTTTAATTTCATTTTTTAAAGCTTCCTCATTTTTAAATATTTCTTGTTCATGGTTGTATTGTTCATTTAAATACCTTTTATGTTTTATAAGTACATATTTATTTATGGTAGTTATAAAAACTAAAATTAAGATAGTAATTGCAATTGCTAATAACACTCCCCAAAAACGCATATACCAAGGATATTTCACATTGAGTTTTATAGTATTAACAGCACTAAATTCATCAACATTTAACAAAGATCTTATCGCTAAATTTACTGTTCCATAAGGTAAACTCGTTAACTGAATTTTCCCATTTGAGTTTATCCAATGCTTATTTCCTAAAGAATATTCTATAGAATTACTTGATAAATAGGGTGTGTTAAGTACAATTTCTAAGGTGTCGCTTTGCCTAAGCGCCAACTCCGAATTTAACACTTGAAGCGTTCCATTTTTATAGATTCTACTTATTGAAGGCGCTGCAACCGACAAACTTTTATCTATTTTATTTGTATTTACTACTAAAACATTATTATACAATGCAATAAACACCAAACTATCATTAACAACTACAGCTTTTTGTTCTCCTTCACCTCGCACTAATTTAGTGTCATAATATTTTTTTGGAACATATATTTGAGAATGGCTGTCTTGTAAATCACTTCTAATAAATATAGAGTTATCGCTTTTTTTAAATACTACAAATTTATCTGAAAATTTATTTAGCACTACTGCTTTTTTATCTTCACCTAATATATTATTAAGCGGTTCAAATTCCTCAATTTTATCTTCTATAGAATTATATACCAGCCACATACCTTCACAATAAAAAGCAATATTACCATCAACTTTAAAAAGTTTTATATTGTAAACGTTCGTAAAATCTTTATTGTATTTTTCTTCTATTTTTAAAACTTTGTTATACGTTTCAGAAAAATAAATTTTGAATACTCCTTTTGATGCATGAGATACCCAAGCCACATGTGGGTTTTCAAAAACTATATTTTTTGTAGAAAAATTAAAATTATCAATATCTCTCGATTCCCAAGAATCTGATTGCTTCCTGTAGTGTGTTAGCCCAGAATAATTGCCTTGAATATATTCATTTGTCTTTTCAGGAATTCGCTTGAAAACATAACCTCCATTTTTGCTGGTTATTAAAGATAATTCATCATTACTTATTTTATAAGTGCCTAAATTATGCCCGCAAATAATTTGATTATCTACTACTGTAAGTGACCAAGTATGGCCATCTGATCCTTCAATAAAATTAATTCCGTTATTATTAACCTTGTAAATGCCTGTATTGGTTGCTAAATATACGTTGTTATTTAATTGAACCATATCATACACAGCTCCAATATCTTCTTTAAAAGGATTTAAATAATGCGCATAAAAATCTAATGGAACTGTAGAAACACCATTATCTAATGCCAACCATAGGTTTGATTTACTAATTGTACTGGATAGGACTGTGTTATTTTGAAGTCCTTTTTTTACATTCAAATTTAAATACGAATCGTTTTTATAATCATATTCATAGATTCCATTTTTTATAGTACCTGCATAAATTTTATTGTTAAAATGAGCTAAGGTGTTTAATTCATTTTCTTTTAATAAACTGTTAAATGCATTATTCCATCTCGTTAATTTACCATTATCATATAAAAAACACCCATGTAAAGAAGTTCCTATTAACAATTGGTTATCACCAAAAGGAATAATTGCTTGCACTCTATAATTAGCAATTTCTTGAGTGTTTTTTAAAAGAACCAATTCATCATCTATCAGTTCAAGTAATCCTTTGCCAACACCCAACACAATAAAACGGCCATTTATAACATTAGCTGCCATCATATTAAAGTTTGGCTTTTGAACCTTTAAACTTCCATTACTAAAAATGTAAAATTTAAAAAACGATTTAAATATAATTTTACCTTCAAATTCGTAAATATCCCAAATACTTTGAGATTCAACCTCATCAAAAGACACACCGTTGCTTAAATTAGTATAAATTAATTTGCCAGTATTAGAACGTTTCCAATAGCCAAATTCTTCATAAGAACCTGTATAAATTTTATCACCTACAACTTTAACCGATCTAACAATTGTTTTATTTGGAAGCTTATGTAAATACCAATTGGTACCATCAAACTCTAAAAGTCCTTCATTGTTACCAACATAAATATAGTCATCAGCACTATCAATACTCCAATTTTGATTTCCGCCTTTATAATCTTTAATATTAAAATTATTAACGGGAGGTAATTTTATTTGCCCAACCAAATTGATTGAAACTAATAAAAAACAACCTATAAAATATCTTAAGTATTTATATTTTAACATCATCTAAAATTGCTTAAATTGAATTGAAATCCATTTTTCTGGATAAAACAAATCCAAAATTAATGTTTAATTGCTGAGAATAGTCAAATTTAATTAAATTATATAGCTTTTAATGATCTTAGGATATTGATAACTGAATTAAACTCATTTGAGGTCATAAAAAAAGAGTTACATTTCTGTAACTCTTTTTTGTTCGAAATAATAAATATATTCATAAAATGCTATACTTAATTAGCATCTAAAATTTAGTAAGATTATAAAACTAAAACTGAATTTTCCTCAGCATCTATACCATTATTAACATATTTATCAGCATTTCCATCATTCACCCATTTTTCACCATCCAATAAATATTTAAATTGAAATTCACTTTCTGAAGGCAAATCAATTGTTACTTTAAAAGTCCCATTTTTAAATTTTTTTAATTTAATTGGTTCAGCAGTATTCCAATTATTAAATTCACCTAATAATTCTACTTTTTCTGCTCCAGAAGCAGCTTCTTTATCCATAGAGAAAGTAACTTTGCAAACTGGTTTACTTTTTAAATATTGTTTTTTAAAACTCATAACACTATTATTTTAAATTAATTAAACAAATTTACTTCCAAAATACTTCTTATTATACAACTAATTTTTCAAGTTTATATGCTAAATTAACAGCACGTAATTAAATATAGCATTTAGGTTAATTTCAAACATTAATTTCATAGAATCAGTATTTGTTTAATTTTTAACAAGAAATTGAATACCTTTATGTAATTCAAAATTATTTACACTTTAAAACTATTTCAATTTATGATGGAAAATAAATTTAAAATATCAGTAAATGACTCTTCTGAATACAATTTTAAGAGTTCCCAAACACAAAATTTAGACATCTTAAAATTATCAAAATCAGAATTTCACGTTTTACAAAATAACAAACCTTTTCAAATAGAAATTAAAAAACAAGATTTCAGCAAAAAGGAATATACTATAAAAATAAACTCAAACATTTACTGTGTAAAAATTTCTAACCAATTAGATGTTTTAATTAAAGAAATGGGATTCTCATTAGCAGCTACAAAAAAATCTAATGAGATTAAGGCTCCAATGCCCGGTTTAATTTTAAATTTAATTGTTAAAGAAGGTCAAAAAGTAAAAGAAGGAGATACATTATTAATATTAGAAGCTATGAAAATGGAAAATACAATTACAGCTCCAAAAAATGGAATTATAAAATCAATAGCGGTTGCTAAAGGAATAACCGTTGAGAAAGGAGAATTAATGATTATAATGGCTTAAAAATATTGATATGAAAAAAATATTAGTAGCTAATAGAGGTGAAATAGCCATTAGAGTTATGAAAACGGCTCAAAAAATGGGTATAAAAACTGTAGCTGTTTATTCTGAAGCAGATAGAAATGCACCACATGTAAGATTTGCTGATGAAGCCGTATGTATTGGAGAAGCTCCATCAAACAAATCATACCTTTTAGGAGATAAAATTATTGAAGTTGCCAAAAAACTAAATGTTGATGGAATTCATCCAGGCTACGGCTTTCTGAGTGAAAATGCAAAATTTGCTGAAAGTGTAGAAACTAATGGAATTATATTTATTGGACCAAAATCTAAATCCATTAAAATGATGGGAGATAAATTAGCAGCAAAAGAGGCTGTTAAAAATTATAACATTCCAATGGTTCCTGGTGTAGATAGAGCTGTTACAAATCCTTTAGAAGCTGTAGAAATTGCACTTCAAATAGGATTTCCAATTTTAATAAAAGCTGCTGCAGGAGGTGGCGGTAAAGGAATGCGAGTTGTTGAACAAGAAAAAGATGTGCAACATCAAATGGAACGCGCAATTAGCGAAGCTACTTCTGCCTTTGGTAATGGGGCCGTTTTTGTTGAAAAATACATCACTTCTCCTCGTCACATTGAAATCCAAATACTTGCCGATAGCCACGGAACAATTTTACATTTTTTTGAAAGAGAATGTAGCATACAACGCCGTCATCAAAAAGTTATTGAAGAAGCTCCTTCTTCTATTTTAACTCCTCAGCTAAGAGAAGAAATGTGCCAAGCAGCTATTATGGTAGCTAAATCTTGCGACTATTTAGGTGCTGGAACGGTTGAGTTTCTAGTTGATAACCAGTTAAATTTCTATTTCCTTGAAATGAATACGCGCTTACAAGTTGAACATCCTGTTACTGAACTAATTTCAGGAGTAGATTTAGTAGAACTTCAAATATTAATTGCACGAGGTGAAAAACTAACAATGAAACAAGAAGATCTAAAAATTAATGGACACGCACTAGAATTACGTGTTTATGCTGAAGATTCTATGAATAATTTTTTGCCAAGTGTTGGTAATTTAAGCACCTACAAAATTCCTAAAGGAAAAGGCATTAGAGTTGATGATGGTTTTGAAGAAGGAATGGACATACCAATTTATTACGATCCTATGCTTTCAAAATTAATTACTTTTGGAAAAACGCGTGAAGAAGCTATTCAGTTAATGATCAATGCCATTGATAACTATACAATTGAAGGAGCAAAAACCACCTTATCTTTCGGAAAATTTGTTTGTGAGCATGAAGCTTTTAGATCTGGGAATTTTGACACTCATTTTGTAAAAAAATACTATAATCCTAAAAAGCTTGAAACCACTATTCAACAAGAAGCTGAACTTGCAGCACTATTTGCTCTAAAACTGTATTTAGAAGAGCAAAAAATATTAAAAGTTAGTATACCTAAAAACTCTTAACTCTTTAAACTATGCAAAAAAAAATGGACTCAAAAATTGAAAAATTAGATAAAAGAGTTGCCTTAGCACATTTAGGAGGTGGAGAAAAAAGAATTGCAAAACAACATTCCAAGAAAAAATTGACTGCTCGAGAAAGGATAAATTACTTATTAGATGAAGGTTCTTTTGAAGAAATGGACGTTTTGGTTACACACAGAACCACTGACTTTGGCATGGAGGATCAAATTTATTTTGGAGATGGAGTTGTAACGGGTTACGGAACTATTGATGGGCGCTTAATCTATATTTTTGCACAAGATTTTACAGTTTTTGGAGGTTCTCTTTCTGAAACTCATGCTGAAAAAATTTGTAAAATTATGGACCATGCAATAAAAGTTGGAGCGCCTTGTATTGGGTTAAATGACTCTGGTGGAGCCCGAATTCAAGAAGGTGTTCGATCTTTGGGAGGATATGCTGATATTTTTTATAGAAATGTACAAGCTTCAGGTGTTATACCTCAACTTTCAGCAATTATGGGTCCTTGCGCAGGTGGAGCTGTTTATTCCCCAGCTATAACAGATTTCACACTTATGGTACAAGATACCAGCTATATGTTTGTAACTGGGCCGAATGTAGTTAAAACCGTTACAAATGAAGAAGTAACATCGGAAGAATTAGGTGGCGCAAGTACGCATTCAACAAAATCAGGTGTAACGCATATTACGTCTGCTAATGATATTCAATGTTTAGAAGACTTAAAAAAATTATTCAGCTACATCCCTCAAAACAACAGAGAAACAACAAAAAAAATCCCATATCAATTAAATGATGAGGAAAGGTTAATTCTTGAAGATTTAGTTCCTGAAAATCGAAATAAGCCATATGATATGCAAGACGTAATTAATGGTATTATTGATGAAAAATCATTTTTTGAAATTCAAAAAGACTTTGCTGAAAACATACTTGTTGGCTTTGCCCGCTTGGCAGGTAGAAGTATTGGTATTGTTGCCAACCAACCTATGAATTTAGCCGGTTGTTTGGATGTAAATAGCTCTGTAAAAGGAGCTCGTTTTACACGTTTCTGCGATAGTTTTAATATCCCTTTGTTAGTTTTAGTTGATGTACCTGGTTTTTTACCAGGTACAGATCAAGAATGGAATGGTATTATTAAAAATGGCGCAAAATTATTATATGCTTTTAGTGAAGCTACAGTTCCGCGCATTACCGTTATTACACGTAAAGCCTATGGAGGAGCTTATGATGTAATGAACTCAAAACATATTGGAGCAGATATGAATTTTGCCTGGCCAACAGCCGAAATTGCTGTTATGGGTGCAAAAGGTGCTGCTGAAATTATTTTTAAAAATGAAATAAATGCTGCAGAAGATTCAGAGACAAAATTAAGAGAAAAAGAAGTTGAATACGCATCTAAATTTGCAAACCCTTACGGGGCTGCAAGCCGTGGTTTTATTGATGAAGTAATTTATCCGAAAAACACCCGAAAGAAATTAATAAAAGCGTTTCAGATGTTGGAAGGCAAGGAAGTTAATTTACCTAAACGAAAACACGGAAATATCCCTTTATAATTAACTTATTCATCAACAAAAAAGGCTAAATTTCATAAATGAAATTTAGCCTTTTTTAATTTTTACTTTTACAAATTATCAACTCACTACAAATTTTGAGACTTTAATTATTATAGAGTAATCCACAACATTTTTTAAATTTAAAGCCACTTTGACAAGGACAAGGATCATTTCTACCAATTCTAACATTATTTTTTTTCATATTTTTAGACAACATATCTTGATTAAATACTTGCTCTAATAAATCATATAATTCTGGATGTTTTCTAGCTAATAATTTTGGTCGCTCAAAAAAATACTCACTAGCTACGGAAAAGAATTCTGCTTTATTTGTTCCTCCATATGGGTTAATATCTGACTGTTTTTCGTATATCTCATCAATCTTTTTATTGATAAGATCTAACCAAGGAATCACATATTGTTTTTCTAATAAAAGTGTAGGAATACCATCAATATATCCATCACTTTTATCAATTAAATGAACAAATTCATGAATGGCTGTATTTTTTTTATCTAATTCATTTTCAAATCCATGTCTCAATGCCTGCTTTGAAAGTACCATAATACCTTCCATATAACCACTTCCTACCATTCCTAAAATATTTCTACCTGTACCTTCTGTTTTAAATTCTCTATTAAACATTGTAGGGTACAATAAAACTTCTTGAATGTTCATATATTTCCAATTATCAAACCCGAAAATTGGTATTATTGCGCTGGATGCAACAAGCAGTTTATCCGTTATATCAATACTTATTTCTATTCCTGTAATTCTACAATTCAAAAGAAATTCTTGAACTTTATATTCAAACCTTCTTTTCTCATCTTCCTTTAGTGAATTATAAAATGCACTGTTTTTTGTTAGAATTAATCTCCATTCCTTATTAAAGGGGGTTTTGGGTTCATTCCATTCTAACTTTTTTTGATTATTTATTCTAACTACAAAAAATGTAATTAAAATTATTGAAGCTACACTAAAAACAAAAACCATATGCTAATTATAAAACTTACGGCAAGGTAAAACTAAATATGTGAATATATTTAGTTTTAAGTGTAACTATATAACATAAAAAAATCCTGAAATAATCAGGATTAGATGTAAGTTTAAGTTTGATTTTACGACTATAATTACAGAGTTATATTCTTTTTATAAATACCTCATGATGTTCATTAATTATATAACTCTATTGGGAAAGTCGATATGAAAATATTGACTTTCCTTATATAATTTCAGCAGACAACCCTTTTGTTAAAAGTTTGGAACATCTAGGTTTTAAATCCTTATATTCTCCTGTTTTTACGGTGCATTTTCCTTTATAATGAACTAAAAGAGCACATTGCTCCGCTTGTTCTAGTGTATGATCACAAATATCAATTAATGAGTCTATTACGTGATCAAAGGTATTCACATCATCATTAAACAAAACTATTTCATTTTGATTTACTTCCTTTTCTAGAACATCAACTTCTTCTTGTATTTTCTCTTTTGTACTCATAATCATGCTGCAAATTTAAAAAATTATTTTGAATACTTCAAAGACACCCAATTATTACGTTCAATAATTTTATCAATTTTCACTCCATATTTTGAAGCTTCTGCATCAATAATAGGAATATCTTCTTGATAAAAACCACTAAATAAAATAACACCGCCTTCATTCAAACAGTTCATATAAGTTTGCATATCATTTAGCAAAATGTTTCTATTAATATTGGCAATAATTACATCATACTTTTTATTTATTAATAAAGATGCATCTCCTTCAAATACTGAAATATTACTACAATTATTACGTTCAACATTTTCAATTGAATTTAAATAACACCAATTATCAATATCAATAGCATCAATTGGGTTTGCTCCTTTCATTTCAGAAAAAATTGCTAAAATTCCAGTTCCACATCCCATATCCAACACTTTTTTATTGGTTAAATCTAAGTCTAATAATTGCTGAACCATCATATGCGTAGTTTCATGATGTCCAGTTCCAAAACTCATTTTTGGTTCAATAACAATATCATATTTTAAATTTGGATTCTCGTGAAAAGGCGCTCTAATACTTACCAAATCATCTACTTGAATTGGGTTAAAATTCTTTTCCCATTCACTATTCCAGTTGGTTTGTTCAATTACTTCTTCAACATAAGAAATTTCAAACTCATCAGAATTTAATATTTGAATATTTTCTAAAATAGTTGAATTCCAATCTCCTTCTTGAATATAAGCTGTAACTCCATCTTCATTTTCAACAAAACTTTCAAAACCTGCATACCCCAATTGTGCAATTAAAATTTCTGTTCCAGGTTGCAACGGTGCAACTGTAAACGTATAACCAATATAATTTATCATACTATTTTTTATTTTATCTGTAGTTATTTCTTATTTTTTATTTGTCAGATGGAATTCGCATAGTAAAATCTCGATTAGAATAGAAACTATTAGTTATGCTCATTTCAGAATGCAAAAATACGGTTTCCTTTCATAACGAAAGGAAACCGTATTTATATTTTATATCTAATTTAGAATTTACTTAAAATGATTTTACCAATGCAATAAAGTTATCCGCATTTAAAGCAGCACCACCAATTAATCCACCATCAACATCTTCTTTTGAAAAAATTTCTTTAGCATTTCCAGGGTTTACACTTCCTCCGTATAAAATAGAAACATTTTCAGCAACTTCAGCATTGTATTTATCAGCTACAATTTTTCTAATAAATGCGTGCATTTCTTGTGCTTGTTCTGGAGATGCAGTTTCACCTGTACCAATTGCCCAAACTGGCTCATAAGCCAATACTATATTTTTCCAAGCATCAGCTGGTAAATGAAATAATCCATTTTTAATTTGACTTTCAACAACACTAAAGTGGTTATCTGATTTTCTATCTTCTAAAACTTCACCAAAACAGAAAATTACTTCTAAACTATTAGCTAAAGCAGCATCTACTTTTTCAGCTAAAATAGCATCCGTTTCACCAAAATATTCACGTCTTTCAGAGTGCCCTAAAATAACTGATTTTAATCCTAATGAAGTTAACATTTCAGCAGAAATTTCACCTGTATAAGCGCCACTTTTTGCTTGGTGCATATTTTGTGCAGCAACCTCAACATTTGAACCTTCAGTAACTTTTAAAACTTCACTAATATTTACAAAAGTCGGCGTAATTATAACTCTTGTATTATCTAGCGTTAAACCATTTACGTTACTTACAATTTCATTAGCCAATTGAGTTGACTCTTGAACAGTTTTGTTCATTTTCCAGTTACCTGCTACTATTTGTTTTCTCATTATACTATATTTTACTATTATTGTTCTTATTAATGCTACAAATTTACAATTAAAAGCCTAAAAACTAATTAGAAACAAGTCCATATTGCGCAATCGTTTTCGATTCAATTTTAAACTTAAAATCTTACTTAATTCTAATTTTAGGATCCAATAAACCATATATAATATCTACAAAAATATTAATGATAATAAACATAAATGCAATTACCAAAACGCTACCCATAATAACGGGTAAATCCAATGTATTTAGTGCATTTACAATTTCTTTTCCTAAACCATTCCAATTAAAAATATACTCTACAAATACTGCTCCGGCTAACAAAGAAGCAAACCAACCAGAAACTGCTGTAACCACCGGATTTAAAGAATTTTTTAATGCGTGCGTTTTTATAATTTTAAAGGTTGATAATCCTTTTGCTTTAGCAGTTCTAATATAATCTTGATTTAAAACTTCTAACAATGAATTTCGCATTAATTGAATTACAACTGCTAAAGGTCTAATTCCTAAAACTATGGAGGGGAGCAATAAGTTTTTCCATTGAATGTAAATATGCTCTCCAAAATCATCAACTTCATACAAACTACCAGTCATATTTAAATTTGTGTATTTATGTAATACAAAACCAAATAACCACGCAAATAAAATTGCAGAAAAGAACGATGGAACGCTCATACCCAATGTGCTTATTACTGAAATAATTCTATCAAAAAAAGTATCTTTATACAAGGCAGAAAGTATTCCGAAGAAAATACCTATAATAATTGCAATTGTAATTGCTGAAATTGCTAAAATTGCAGTATTTGGTAAAGTTTCCGAAATTACATCAGAAACATTTTTATCATTTTTTTGAAATGATTTTCTCAAATATGGATATTTAAATACTGTGGTTTTATCTCCTATTGAAAACAGCTTTACATAGGTGTATTTCTCTTTATCTAAATACGTATAATTTTCTTTACTCTTATTATGAATTGAAATTGGAGATAAATCATTTAAATAATAAAAATACTGCGTTGTAATAGGTTGATCAAAGCCATATTTTTTTCTAATATTTTGAAGCTGTTCAGCGTCCTCACGTTGATCTAACATCATACGAGCCGGATCACCAGGTAAAATATTAAATAAAAAGAAAATAACGGTAACCACTCCAAAGAGTGTTAAAATTCCGTAAAATATTTTATTTAAAATATATGTAAACAATGTAGATTATTTGTTGAACAAATATAACTTAAACTATTAAAATTACTACTTTTGCTTAATTCTTTATTTGATACTATGAATAAACAAGAACTTATCACCCAAATTCAGCAAAAAAAATCATTTTTATGTATTGGTTTAGATGTTGATTTAACCAAAATTCCAACACATTTATTAACAGAAGAGGATCCAATTTTTGAATTCAACAAGCAAATAATTGATGCAACACATCATTTAGCTGTTGCCTATAAACCAAACACTGCTTTTTACGAAGCTTACGGTATTAAAGGTTGGCAAGCTTTAGAAAAAACTATTAATTACATAAATGCTAATTATCCTGAAATTTTTACAATTGCCGATGCAAAACGTGGAGATATTGGAAACACTTCAACTATGTATGCAAAAGCATTTTTTGAAGATTTAAATTTTGATTCAGTTACAGTTGCACCTTATATGGGAAGCGATTCCGTTGAACCTTTTTTAGCTTTTGAAAATAAAACTACCATTCTTTTAGCATTAACATCAAACAAAGGGGGGTTAGATTTTCAAGGATTGAAAACCGAAAAACAAGAAATCTACAAAGAAGTTTTAGAAACTGCTCTAACTTGGAAAAATTCTAAAAACTTAATGTTTGTTGTTGGAGCAACAAAAGCTGAATACTTTTCAGAAATTAGAAAAATTGTTCCAAATCACTTTTTATTGGTTCCAGGTATTGGTGCGCAAGGTGGAAATTTACAGGACGTTTGTAAATATGGCTTGAATAAGGATTGTGGTCTTTTAATTAATTCTTCAAGAGGAATTATTTATGCAGGAAAAGATGAAAATTTTGCTGAAACTGCACAAAAAGAAGCGCAAAAATTACAACAAGAAATGGAACAAATATTAGAAATGAGAAGTGAGAAGTGAGAAGTACATAGTAAATAAAAAATACTTGATACTTGATACCTGATACCTGATACCTGATACCTGATACCTGATACTTGATACCTGATACCAAAATCGCAATATGAAAACAATTAAAGACCAAATAGGAAGGGAAATTATTTTAAAAAACACTCCGAAAAGAATTATTTCCTTAGTTCCTTCTCAAACTGAATTATTATGTGATTTAGCTTTAGAAAATGAACTAGTTGGAATTACTAAATTTTGTGTGCACCCTTTTCATTTAAAATCTACAAAAACCATTGTTGGAGGTACAAAGAAAGTAGATTTTGAAAAAATCAAGGAGTTGAATCCTGATTTTATTCTATGTAATAAGGAAGAAAACTCATATGATATGCTTCCTGAATTAGAAAAAATTGCTCCTACTTATTTTTCTGATGTAAACAACTTAAATGATTCTATAGATCTTATTTTACATTTAGGTTCCATACTAAATAGAAGAACCGAAAGTGATAATTTAGCTCACAAAATAGAATTTAAACTCGCAGATTTCAACCAATTTATTAAAGACAAACCAACAAGAAAGGTTGCTTATTTTATTTGGGCAAAACCTTGGATGGTTGTTGGAAATGACACGTATATTAATGAAATGCTCAAATTAAATAAGTTTGAGAATATTTATGACAACATGAGTCGTTATCCAAAAGTTGAAATTAACAAAATTAGACACGAAGGTGATCCTGATGTTGTAATATTATCATCAGAACCTTTTCCGTTTAAAGATGAACATGCTATGGAAATAGCTTCATTTACAAACCGCTCTATCACCGTTTTTGGAGATGGAGAAATGTTTAGTTGGCCAGGATCTAGAATGTTATTAGCTTTTGATTATTTTAAGGAACTTCATAAAAAATTAGAAAGTCATTTTTAAAATAATTCATTAATACATTACATCTTAAGCTGAAATAAAATAAGTTATAACTATTTTAAAGTTGCGTTTTGCAAACTCAAAGTACGCCTTAACCACAACATTAAAACAAAAGCCAACAAGCCTAAGCCTGTCATTAAATACCAATTAGCCTCAAAACCAAATCTATCTATAACTTCCATTCCTGTTTTTGCGCTAAAAATATGAGCAAAGGAAAAAGCCATAGAATATAAAGCTAAATATCGCCCTTCTTTACCTGAAGGCGCTCTACTCATTGCAAAATTATTTGTAAAAGGGAAAGCCAACATTTCACCAAAAGTTATCAATAACATACCTATTATTAAAACCCCTATCCAGGCAGAAGTGTTTAATATTAAAAAACTTAGTGCAAATAAAACCAAGCTCCAAGTTATTATTTTTAGTTTGTTCAATAATTTTTTTTCTATATAATGAATTAGTGGCATTTCAAACACAAAAATTAAAAATCCATTAAGTGCCATTATCAATCCAATTTCTACTTCGGTTAAGTTATGAACTCCTTTATAATACAATGGCATTGTTGTAAATAATTGTAAAAAAACAAAGCCCATTAAAAAAACAACCACTAAAAATATCCAATACGATTTATCCTTATAAATTGACACTGAATTTACACCATTTTCAATTGAATCTTTTGATTTTTCAGAATGAAATTCTTTCTGTTTTAATACAGTTCTCATTAATAATACAGCCGAAATACAAGTAATTCCATCAATCCAAAAAAGACCTGAATAACTTAATGTTGTTATAATTAAACCTCCTAGAAATGGTCCAAATGCAAAACCTAAATTTATTGCCAATCTAATCAACGTTAAAGATCTCGTTTGGTTTTCTAGTTTACTATACGCCTTTAAAGACACAAACATTGCAGGTCTAAAAACATCCGCTACAGTCATAGTTATAAATATACCAATGGCAAACCCTAAAAATGTAGATACATATTGTAAGCCTATAAACAAAAACCCTGTTGTTAATAAACTCCAAAACATTACTTGGTAAAATCCGATTTTATCCGTTAGTTTTCCACCTAACCAAGAGCCTAATAATGAGCCCACACCAAAGCTAGTCATAATCCAACCTACTTGAGCTAGTGTTAAATTTAAATCCTCTGTTAAATATAACGACAAGAAAGGTAATACCATAGTACCTGCCCTATTTATAAATGTAATTAATGCCAACCACCACACTTCTTTTGACAATCCTCGAAATGAATCTTGATAACTATCTATTACTCTTTTCACCATCTTATAATATTAAAAAACCCAGCTAAAAGCCGGGTTGAATATGAATTGAAATTATTTATTATTGAATAATTATAACATATGTACATTCCGGTAGTTTTTTAAAAACCACTTATATACGAAAATTTTCTTGGTATAATTATTCATAAATTTAGCTACTATATTCGTCAAAACTACAAAATTTATTGATGAAACAAAGTTTTTTATTTTAATGCTAATATTTTGTACTTTTGATTTTTAAATAAAACCCATGAAACAACCACTTTTTGCTTTAATAATTATCATATTTTTTAGTAACTGCACCTCTAAAAAAGCTTCTTATGAAGATGAAATTAAATTATTTCAATATGTGTTAAATATTCAGTTTGCTGATGCAGAAAAATCCCCCTTAAAAGAAGAAGATATAAAAACTTTTAAATCGTTAGACTTTTTTAAAATTGATGAGAATTACAAAGTTATAGCAACTTTAGAGTTGACACCAAATGCTCCAATAATTGAAATGAAAACAAATACTGAGCGCATTCCTTTATTTAAAAAATATGGAATTGTCCATTTCACTATTAATGGACAAAAATTAGCATTAAGTGTTTATAAAGAACAAAAAACAGGCATGAGTTTTGACTTTTCTGAAGCATTATTTTTACCTTTCAATGATACTTCAAATGGAGTTACAACATATGGTGGTGGACGTTATATTGACATAGAAATACCATTAAAAGAAAATAAAACTATGGTTATAGATTTTAACAAAGCTTACAATCCGTATTGTGTTTATAATGAAAAATTTTCTTGTCCTATTCCTCCTTCAGAAAATAATTTACCCATAGCAATTTCTGCAGGTGTTAAAGCTTTTGAAAAACAGCATTAAAAAAAGCCTACTTAGAAATTTTCTAAATAGGCTAAATTTTATTATGCTTTAAAATTAGTGTTGATTTAATCGGAAATCTGGGTAAGCATCCATACCGTGCTCATGAATATCTAACCCTTCTTGTTCTTCTTCCCTTGAAACTCTAATTCCTATGGTTTTCTTTAATGTTTTAATTATTGCATATGAAGTAATTAAACAAAATGCTCCTATTGAAATAACCCCAATAAGCTGATACCCAAATTGTTTCCAACCTGCTAATTCACCAAACATTCCTACAGCTAAAGTTCCCCAAATTCCACAAATTAAATGTACTGAAATAGCACCAACCGGGTCGTCTAATTTCAATTTATCAATAAGTGCAACACCTAGTACTATTAATGCTCCAGCTATAAAACCAATAATAATTGCATCGTTCACACTCATAATATCAGCTCCTGCAGTAATACCTACTAAACCTCCCAAAACACCATTTAAAAACATGGATAAATCGTATTCCTTATATTTTAATAAAGAAACTAAAAATGCAGACAATCCACCTGAAGCGGCAGCCAAACAAGTAGTAACTAAAACAATAGATGTTTTTCCTGGAGCCGCTGAAAGTACAGATCCTCCATTAAAACCAAACCAACCTAGCCATAAAATAAATACACCAGCTGTTGCAAAAGGCATATTATGACCTGGTATTACGCCTATAGAACCATCTTTTTTAAATTTCCCAATTCTAGCTCCTAATAACCAAACTGCAACCAATGCTGCCCAACCACCAACAGAGTGTACCAATGATGATCCAGCAAAATCAACAAAACCTAATTCATCTAACCAACCTAAACCCCATTTCCAAGATCCAACAATTGGATAAACCAATCCTACATAAACAACTGTAAAAATCATAAAAGCTCCTAACTTAATTCTTTCAGCAACAGCTCCAGATACTATAGTAGCTGCTGTAGCCGCAAACATTGCTTGAAATAAAAAGTCTGTCCAATACGTATAACCTCCATTTGCATATTCAGAAGTTAATCCATTTTCAGGCATATTTAATCCAAATAAATCGAAAAAATAACCTGGAACAACTCCTGCCAAAAATGAACTTGGATACATTAAATTAAAACCAACTAAGGTGTATAATATTAATCCTATAGAAATAATAAATACGTTTTTAAATAATATATTTATTGTATTCTTTTGCCTTGTTAGACCAATTTCCAATAGTGAAAACCCTAAATGCATTAAAAATACTAATGCAGTACATATCATCATCCATACATTGTTCACTGTAAATAGCGTATTATCCATAATAAATTCTTTGTAGTTTTTATTTTAACGAGTCTATACCCATTTCTTTCGTTCTTATTCTGTAGGTCTCTTCAATATTTGAAACGAATATTTTTCCATCTCCAACTACTCCAGTGTATGCCGTTTTTAAAATAGCTTCCACTGTTTTATCCAAAAATGAGTCGGAAACTACAATGGATAAAAATCTTCGTTGAATATCTGATGTGCTATAGCTAACTCCTCTATAAACATGTCCTTGTTTCTCATTTCCAACACCCGTTACATCCCAGTAACTAAAAAAATTAACTTCTATTTCATGCAAAGCTTCCTTAACATCATCGAACTTTGATTTTCTAATAATTGCTTCAATTTTCTTCATACTATAATTATTTTGAAAGTCAAAAATATATTAAAAATAAATTACCCCCTAATTTTAGGGGGTATAAATAAATATTTTTATATTATTTACAATTTAACCCTTAAATTTATAAGTATGATTGAATTAAATTTAATAATTTAAAAAATAATATAACAAAAAAACCTAACAGATTAATCCGTTAGGTAATTTTTAACTAAACTTCAATACAATATTAAACAAGCCTGTTATTATTCACCGACTTCTTTTTTCTAAATAAATCATTAGAATGAGTATATAGCAGCTATCAGGAAAGATGATAAATTATCCGTCGCAAGACCATTGGCATCAATATATGGAGTAGAATTCCCCCAAGTATCCAACCTTAATTCAGGCTTTATTGTTAAGTTTTCAACTGTATAACTCCCCGTAAAGGTAGCAGCAAAAACACTTGATTCATCTACAATATCAGACTTTGTAGAAAAATATTCCCCTCTCAAGCCCAAAGTAAAATCATTAGAAAGACCTACCTGAGGATACAAAGCAGCCCCATAAAAACCCTCACCTTCATTATCAGCTAAAGCAGCATTAATTCCTAAGAAGAAAGAATCAGAAATATCAAAACCACCAGTATAATCAACTTCAAAACCTAAAGCCTCACCATTGTCATAATACAAGTTTAAAAATTGCCCAGCATACCCTAATTGAGCACCTACAGAATAAGCTCCTGTTAAATTATTATTAACATCAGTCACATTCATAACAGCTAACATCAAGCTTACATCTTCAGATAATACATAATCAGCTTTTAAACCCACATGTGAAAACGGCCCACTAGAGAACAAATATGAAGTACTATAGTTAAAGTTTCCAACTGGAGAAATAACTTCATAGCCCAAAAAAGTATTAAACCTACCCAACGTCAATGTAACATTCTCCGAAACATTTAAATAAGCATACAACTGATTTAAGTTATATCCACCTGTAGCATCATCACCGCGAGGACCAAATGTCACATCTGCAACTACACCTGTTTTCTCACCCTCATAAGCAGCAACAATATTAGCCATACCTAATGCAAAACCTAATCCATCAGCAAATGATGTTCCAAAAGATTGCGCCACCTTATCTGAAGCACTTAAATTTGATTGGTAATAAGCATCAATAGATCCACTTAAACTTAATTTTCTCTCACCCTCTTTTTCTTCCTGCGCTTTCACCGTAGAAAATGTTAGAACCCCTACAAATACTACTATAATTTTTTTAATTGTTTTCATAATTTTAATTGTTTTATTAATGTTCTTAGCTACTAAATATTCTTATTTAATTATTTATTATATACACTCGCCTTATGCTCATGCCTATCCAATCCATCTACTTCTTCCTCCCTAGAAACCCTTAAACCAATTGTTTTCTTCAATATAAATAACACAACAAATGCAGTACCAACAGCCCAAGCTCCAATTGCTAAAACACCAATTGCTTGCACTCCTAACAATGAAAATCCACCTCCATATAACAAACCACCATCTATTGCAAAAACACCCACCAACAACGTGCCTAACGCACCACAAACACCATGCACTGAAATCGCACCAACTGGATCATCAATTTTTAATTTTTTGTCAATAAAATCTATAGAAAACACTACTACAGTTCCTGCAACAACCCCAATAATAGCAGCCCCCAACGGACTAACAGCAGCACAACCCGCAGTTATACCAACCAACCCCGCTAAAGCGCCATTTAATGTCATTGAAATATCTGGTTTCCCATAAGAAATCCACGTTACAACCATGGCTGTAATCGCACCTGCAGCAGCAGCTAAATTTGTAGTAATTAAAATTCCCGCAACAGCATTTGCACTATCTCCAGATATCGCTAATTGAGACCCTGCATTAAACCCAAACCAGCCTAACCACAGAATTAACACACCTAAAGCACCTATCAACAAGTTATGACCTGGTATTGCATTTGACCTTCCATCAGTATACTTTCCTAACCTTGGACCAACTAATATTGCAGCCACTAAAGCAGCCCAACCCCCAACTGAATGTACTACTGTTGAACCCGCAAAGTCAACAAAACCAAGCTCCGTTAACCACCCTTCACCTTGCCACACCCAGTGACCTGAAATTGGATAGATTACAACTGTCATTACAAAAGAAAAGATAATATAAGTAGAAAACTTAGTTCTTCCAGCAATAGCACCTGACACTATGGTAGCCGCAGTTGCGGCAAAAACAGTTTGAAAGAATAAATTATGCATATTCTCAACATCATCAAAAAATAAAGTTGGCGTACCTATTAAGGATCCAATAGTCTCCCCATACATTACTGTGTAACCAATAGCCCAAAAACCAAGACTACCAATACACAGATCCATTATATTTTTCATTATTATATTTCCTGCATTTTTTGATCTGGTAAAACCAGTTTCAACAAGCGTAAATCCAGCTTGCATAAAAAACACTAAAATTCCGCAGATTACAATCCACATTAAATCCAATACAGCATTCGCTTCCATAATATATATTTTTATTTAATTTATTTTTTTAAGTAACTTGCTATTTAAGTGCATCTGTTCCTTTTTCTTTTGTTCTAATTCTATAGCTTTCTTCAATGTTAGAAACAAATATTTTACCATCTCCAACATCTCCAGTAGCTGCCGATTTTAAAATTGCATCAATAGTTATCTCTAAAAACGGATCCGACACTACGATAGACAAAAACCTTCGCTGAATATCTGAAGTACTATAACTTACACCTCGATAGACATGACCTTGCTTTTCATTCCCAACACCCGTTACATCCCAGTAACTAAAAAAATTAACTTCAATTCGATGTAAAGCTTCTTTGACTTCATCAAATTTTGATTTTCGAATAATTGTTTCGATTTTCTTCATAATAAAATGATTTTTATAATTGATTTCGAGCCAAAAATATAATTATATTTTTTTACCCCCTAATTTTTTAGGGGTTCAATTGTAATTTTTATTATTTTATTGAATTTAACCCTAATTTTTTATAGGTTTCATAATATATATTAATGTATTTTAATAATCACCCCCTAATTTATTCAGGTTAATTACTTAAAAAGAAGATTATACGAACTTGCACACCTAAATTTTAGGGGTGTATTTAAAAATAATTCAATTTTATAAACTGCTTAAAACTAAAAATGAAGTTGTTTTTCAATTTTATTAAGTGAAGAGTTTAATAACTCTAGAAGGATTAAAAAAGATAGACTGATGCAAACCTTTATACTATCGAAATTTATAAAGACTTGTATTTAGTACAAAAACTGAAGTAATGATTTCTGCTTAAAATTGCTGATTTCAATAAGAAAGTATAAAAAGACTACAATTCAAAACATATAATTATAATAACAGGAGTATTTATTGAAGTATTTGATTTTTTGCATCAAAAAAACCAAAACGAATTAACAAGTTTTTCAATAGCCAAATTAAATAAGTGTTTCTATAATGGCATTATAAAAAGTGTTCAATTAGATTTCTAATAATTGACAAACAATATTCTCAAGGCTACAAATTACAAATACTAGACATGTTCTTTTTAGTTTGCACTATAGTTTTATAGCATCTGAATCAGTCCAACTCCATTTACCTGTAACTGTACCTTTTTGTAAGGTAAGAATCCCTGGATTTGCTCTAATAATTGTTTTCAATGTAATTTCATCACAAAACAACATTTCAAAATTAAGTTTAAACTCATTCTTAATACTAGTATAATCCTCCATGACAGAAGATGTTAACGCATAAACCGTATACCCTTTTTGTAATGCTAAATCTGTTATGGGTTTAATTTTAAAAAAACCTTCCTTATTACTTTTACTTAAATTAGATACCACAACTAGTAATACGTTATCTTCGGTTAAAACATGACTTGTTAAATCTTCACCTTCAGCAGATTCTAAAAAGAAATCATGTATTGACGGCTCTTCTTCACCTACATATTCCATTCCATCAGGTATATTTTTACCAACTGCATAAGGTCTAAAATCTATAATAGGTAAATGAACTAACACATAGTAAATAATATACAAAAACACCAAAAACATTAAAAATGATGTCCATTTTGCAATAGTTAAACTAAGCAAAGGTTTTATTGCCTTTGATTGTATGACCAATACAAGAATAAGTATTACTAAAACAATATTTTTATAAAAAGTACCCCAAGCTGATAATTTAATCGCATCACCGAAACATCCACAATCTGTAACTTTATCAAAATAAGCAGAATACCACGTTAAAAATAAGAATATGAGTATCATTAACAACAAACTCCAAGTAGTTAATTTAGGCAAATATCCCATCAACAACATAACACCTAGCATTATTTCAGCTAGAATTAAAAGGATTGAAAACGGTAAAGCATACGGAATTAAGAACTCCAAGTTCAACACATCATACCCAAAATATTGTTCAAATTTATAAGCAGAACCTAATGGGTCAACTAATTTTACAAATCCAGAAAAAATAAATGTTATTGCTACAATAAATCTACATAAATTAACTAAAATCTTCATCTTATCAGCTTTCATTAATATGAATTAAAGCAAAAACGGCATAATTAATCATATCTTGATAATTTGCATCAATACCTTCAGATACAATTGTTTTCCCCTTGTTATCCTCAATTTGTTTAACGCGTAATAATTTTTGCAAAATTAAATCTGTTAAAGAACTTACACGCATATCCCTCCAAGCCTCACCATAGTCATGGTTTTTATCTTCCATTAATTGTTTGGCAATTGCAACATGCTTATCATATAGTTTAATAGCTTCATTTGTAGACAAATCTGGTTGCTCAACAACACCTTTTTCCAACTGTATTAAAGCCATAATTGAATAATTGATAATTCCAATAAATTCAGAAACCTCACCCTCATCAACTTTTCTAGTAGAATTTTGTTGTAATTGACGAATACGTTGTGCCTTAATAAAAATTTGATCCGTTAATGAAGGCAATCTTAATATTCGCCAAGCACTTCCGTAATCTGTTAATTTATTTATATATAATGAACGACATTTTTCAATAATATCGTTATATTGTTTTGAAGTTTGTTGCATCTAACTTTAATTATTTCCGTAAATTTCCAACAAATTTAATGAATTAAAAAATCAAATATCCATTTATGAAAAAAGTTGCAGTTTTTTGTGGTTCTAGTTTAGGTTTTAATGCTATTTATAAAAATGATGCTATAAAATTAGGTGTTCATTTTGCCAATAACAATATCGGCTTGGTATATGGTGGAGGAAAAATTGGCATGATGGGTATAATAGCAGATACTATTATAGAAAGAAAAGGTGAAGTTATTGGTGTTATTCCTGGATTATTGCGTCACGAAGAAGTTGCTCACACAGAAATTACTGAAATGATTGTTACTAAAACAATGAGCAAACGAAAAGTGAAAATAAGTAAATTAGTTGATGGCTATATAGCATTACCTGGAGGTTTTGGCACTTTAGATGAAATTTTTGAAGCATTAACACTAGGTCAACTTGGAATTGAAAGTAAACCCGTTGGGATTTTAAATACCAATGGTTTTTTCAATCATTTACTTAAACAATTAGATGTTATGGTAACCGAAGGCTATTTAAAACAATCTAATAAAGAAATGCTAATAATTAGTGAATCTATAGATGAATTAATAGGATTAATGCTAAATTATAAAGCTCCAATAATGACTAAAGTAATTAATAAAGTAGTACGGTAATGAAACGAGCAAGACACGTTTTAAAATATAATGGAATGATTAATAGCGAACCTACCTCCCGGCAGGCAGTATATGTTACTGATAAAAAACAACAAGTAAACATATGAAAAGTATTAATTGCAATGGAAGATTAATTGACGTATCAACCCCAAAAATTATGGGGATTTTAAATATCACTCCAGATTCTTTTTTTGACGGTGGAAAATATACAAATTCAGCTGCAATTATTTTGCAAGTTGATAAAATGCTGAAAGAAGGTGCTACATTTATTGATGTTGGCGCATATTCATCTCGTCCTGGAGCAAAACATATTTCGGAAAAGGAAGAATTAGAACGCATAGTACCTGTTGTAAAACTATTAATACAGGAATTTCCAGAAATATTAATATCCGTAGATACTTTTAGAAGTTCCATTGCTGAACAATGCGTTAGTAATGGAGCCTGTATGGTGAATGACATTTCTGCCGGAAATATGGATACAACTATGTTTTCTATAATTGCAAAGCTACAAGTACCTTATATTATAATGCATATGCAAGGCACACCACAAAATATGCAAACGAATCCTATTTATGAAAACGTAGTAAAAGATGTGCTACATTATTTTTTAAAAAAAATTAATGAATTACGAAATCTCGGTATAAATGATATTATTACTGATGTTGGTTTTGGTTTTGGAAAAACTGTAAAGCAAAATTACGAACTGCTAAAACATTTAGATTTATTTAAAAATCTTAACGCACCAATGCTAGTTGGGCTATCAAGAAAATCAATGCTTTATAAACCCTTAGAAATCACACAAGATAACGCCTTAAACGCAACCACTTCAGCAAATACAATTGCACTATTAAAAGGCGCTAATATTTTACGAGTTCATGATGTAAAGGAAGCATTTGAAGCTGTAAAAATCAACACACTTTTAAATAACTAACCTATGAAAAATATATTGATAGTATTAATATCACTTATAGTTTTAAGTTGTGCAAAAAAGGAACTTAAAATACCAACATTAGCAGTAAAAGGAGTTCAAGAATTATATGATCATTCTCAAGTTTGGTTCTTTTTTGAAGTAAAAAATAATGATACTATTGCTGATCTTAACAGAAAAAATACTATAAGCTCAACGCACTGGATTTATAATATTGACAAACGATTGCCGCTAAATACTTTTATTTCGTCAGTTATTAAGTTGAAAGATAAACATGCAAACTCAATGCATTCAAAAGAAGGAATGCATGATTATTTTAGCTATTCAGATACTATTTCAAAAAAACTTTCTTTATTTGAATTTGACTCTGTAGTTTATAAAACGGATAGTATTTTATCTAAATACTTCATTAAAAAAAACAGTGAAAAATACCTGACATTCAACAATATTAATTTAACATTTAACCCAAATAATGTATGGATAAATGATGCTAAAATTGAAAAAAATGATTTTAAAATTACGTTGTTAGAGTTTATTGATTTTTCTTCTGAAGGAAAACATACCAAACTCCATTTAAACTTTAATGATAAACTAACATACCAAGATTATTTATTTTACAAAACAATGATTCATAATTTAATAAATACAGCTATTTCCACCAATGAAATTGAGTTTATTTTCAACCAGAATAAAGTTCCAGATTGCGGATGTGAATAACTATTGTTTATGCAAACTTTTTCCTATTTTTACAAAAAACAATTTCAATGTTAGATTTTTTAAATTTTTCCTTTCTTGATATTTTAGATATTGTATTGGTAGCTGTTTTACTATATTATGTTTATAAACTATTAAAAGGAACTGTTGCCATAAATATTTTTATTGGAATTGCTTTGGTAGTACTTATTTGGAAAATTACCCAAGCATTACAAATGGAAATGCTTAGCGGGTTATTATTTACTTTAATTAACCTAGGAGCTATAGCAATACTTATTGTTTTTCAACCAGAAGTTCGAAAATTTTTATTAATGTTGGGATCTACAAATTTTACAAACAAACGGAGTTTTTTAAAACAATTAAGTTTCTTAAAAACTGAAATTAACACCAATATGGATGTAGAATCTATAGTTTCAGCTTGTAAAGAAATGTCAGATACTAAAACAGGCGCTTTAATAGTTTTAGAACGAAACCATAATTTAGATTTTGTAAAATCTATTGGAGATTATATGAATATAGAAGTTAACAATCCTATATTGAAAAGTATTTTTTATAAAAACAGCCCACTACATGATGGCGCTATAATAATTAAAGATAATTTTATTATTGCAACCAGAATAATTTTACCGCTTTCAACAACAAATTTACCATCTCGATTTGGGTTACGACATAGAGCAGCTATTGGAATTACCGAAAAAACAGACGCACTTTGTTTAGTTGTTTCAGAAGAAACAGGTCAACTATCTTACATAAAAGACGGTGAATTTGTATTATTTAAAAACAACAATGAATTAATTGAAACCATTAGATACGATTTAAATTAGCAAACTTTACACCGCTTCGTTAACAAATTGCATATTATATAACGTTTTATAATATCCATTTTTATTAAGCAATTCTAAATGTGAACCTTGCTCAACAATTTCACCTTTTTCCATTACAATAATTCTATCAGCTTTTTTAACCGTAGTTAATCTATGTGCTATAATTATTGATGTTTGATGTTGCGTTATTTTATCTGTAGCTTCCTGAATTAATTTTTCTGAATATGAATCTATTGATGAAGTTGCTTCATCTAAAATTAACACACTAGGCTTACTTACATACGCACGTAAAAATGCAATTAATTGGCGTTGGCCAGATGATAACATTGCACCCCGCTCCTTAACATTATAATTGTAATTGTCTGGCAAACTCATAATAAAATCATGAATTCCTATTTCTTTAGCAGCTTTTTTTACTTCTTCCAAAGTAATAGACGTATTACTTAAAATAATATTATTAAAAATTGAATCGGAAAATAAAAATACATCTTGTAAAACCACTGCAATTTGACTTCTTAATGAAGGCAATGTGTATTTCTCAATATTATTACCATCAATACATATTTCACCTTCATTAATTTCATAAAAGCGATTTACTAAATTTATAATTGTAGATTTTCCAGCTCCAGTAGCTCCAACAATAGCAATGGTTTCACCTGCTTTTACATTCAATGAAATTCCCTTTAAAACTTCCTCGCCTTCAATATAACTAAAATGAACATTTTTAAAAGCAATATCTCCTTTAAAATGCGTAGCTTCTAAATTACCAGTTTTTGATATTTGACTATGCGTATCTAATATTTCAAAAACTCGATCACCGGCTACCATTCCCATTTGCAGCGTATTAAATTTATCGGCAATTTGTCGCAATGGTCTAAATAACATTTGAGACATCATAATAAATGCAATAATTTGCCCAGCATTTGTAGCTCCAGAATTTACAATATCCAAACCTCCATACCAAACCAATAACCCAACAGCTATTGACGATAAAATTTCAGCAATTGGGAAAAAAATGGAATAATACCAAACTGTTTTTACATGTGCCTTTTTATGTTTTTCATTAATTTCAACAAAATTTTTATATTCAATTTTTTCACGATTAAAAAGTTGAACTATATTCATTCCCGTAACACGCTCTTGCACGAAACCATTTAAGTTGGCTACTTGAATTCTAACTTCTTGAAAGGCAGATTTTATAGCTATTTGAAACACTTTTGTAGCGTAAATTAATATTGGAAGTATTATAAAAGTAATTAATGCTAATTTCCAATTCATCCAAAGCATTACTATTGCAACTACAATCATTTTTAATATATCACTAATAATCATAAACAATCCTTGTCCAAAAAATTGTGCAATAGTTTCAGTATCAGAAACCAATCTAGTAACTAATTTACCTACAGAAGATTGATCAAAATAAGCCATTTTAAATTGCAACATATGCTTTTGTAATTGCACTCTAATATCTTTAATTATATGCTGACCTAACCAGTTAACTTTATATATAAAAACAAACTGCATAAAAACTTCTGCCAATAAAAACACAATCATTAGCAATGCGTAATGCAGTAGACCTTCTTTGTCCTTATTTTCAAAATAGTTATTTACAATTTCCTGCAATAATACAGGTTTGGCAATTGAAACCAATGACAATAGAATTGCTGATGCTGTACCTATAAAAAATTGCCCTCTATAATTAGACGCAAAACTCATTAAACGCATAAATATTTTAGCGTCAAATGCTTTTCCTGTGACTTTTTTACTCATGTATAAAAATTGTTTTTGGATAAGTAACTTGAGTTAAAAACAACCCTCTAGCTGGTGCAGAAGTTCCTGCATTACACCTATCTTTACTTTCTATTATTTGCTTAAATTCTTCTAAATTCACTTTTCCTGTACCAACATCAATTAAAGTACCAACAATTGCTCTTACCATGTTTCTTAAAAACCGGTCAGCTGATATGTGAAATATTAATAATTTATTAGTTTGAACCCATTCTGCTTTTCTAACATCACAATTATAGGTTTTTACATTAGAATTTGTGCGAGAAAAACATTTAAAGTTGGTGTAAGTTAATAAAATGTCCGCAGCTTCATTCATTTTAACAATATTTAACTTTTTATTATTAAGCTGCCAAGTAGTGTCCATTAAAAAAGGGTTTCTACCTAAAAAAATGCGGTATTCATAACTTCTACTAGTTGCATCAAAACGCGCATGTACATTTTCACTGGTTCTTATCATATTTTCAACAACAATATCATGAGGCAATAATGAGTTCAATTTATAAATAACCTCTCCAATATTTATTTCATTTTTAAAATCAACATGTGCATATAATTGTTCCGCATGTACACCCGTATCTGTTCTACCAGCACCAACAACTGCCATTGGAGTTCTAAAAATAGTTGTAAAAGCATTGTTTACTAACTCTTGAACACTTACAGAGTCAGGTTGTATTTGCCATCCATGAAAGTTTGTCCCTTTGTATGATAATTCTATAAAATATCTCAATTGAAATGCTATTTTTGTACGACTGCAAATATACATCATATTTGTGATTTAAGAATTTAACTGCCAAATGAAAAAAATATTATTACTATCAGATACGCATAGTTATATTGACGATCAAATATTAAAATTTGTGAAACAAGCTGATGAAGTTTGGCATGCTGGTGATATTGGATCAATAGCTGTAGCCGATACCATAAAACAACTAAAACCATTAAGAGCCGTTTATGGCAATATTGATGATTCAATTATTAGGGCAGAACACCCTTTAAATAATAAGTTTACTATTGAAAAAGTAACCGTTTGGATTACACATATTGGTGGCTATCCAAATAGATATGATACACGAATTAAAGAAGAAATTTCCAAAAACCCACCACAACTATTTATTAGTGGACACTCACATATTTTAAAAGTTATTTTTGATAAAAAATTAAATTTGTTGCATATGAATCCTGGCGCAGCCGGTAAGCATGGCTTTCATACTGTAAGAACAATGCTACGATTTGAAATTAATGAAGCTAAAATTTCTAACTTAGAAGTTATTGAGCTAGAACAACGAAAATAAAAAACCATTTCAATTTTTATTGAAATGGTTTTTCTGCACTTAATATACTAAGATAAAAGGTTATCGTAACCTATCAACAGATTTTACAAGTTCTTCATCCTTTTTAATTGCTTTATTTGCAATGACTACAAATAAGATACTTAAAATTGGAATCAACAACCCAATACCTTTCTCCGAAACGTGAATTTCTCCAGATAAGTTTTGTGAAAAATATACGACTATACCTAATATAATAAAATTGGTCAAAATTGATAATCGGCCTAACACAAATTGTAATTGCCTATTTTTAAACTTAAAAATAGCAATAAATGTTAAAACCGCAGAAACAAAAAATAATACAGCCATTACTTTAAGCAATATATTTTCTGAACTAAATGAATCCATTACAAAAAAATCAACACCTTGCTCATTAGTCCAAAGATTTAAAATAAAAATTAAACCTCCTGATAGCAATGTTGAAATTAACAAATAAATGGATTGTATTCTTTGGATCATAGTTTTCTACTAACTAAAAGCAAAAGTACATTATCTTTTTAAAGAATAAAAGAGAAGTTATATAAAATAATTTTATATATTTGCAATAACCTTATGCTTAATAATATAAGGAAACTACAACTAAAACGACTAATCACCACAAAGTTCAATTCACAATAAAATTCTTTACAGAATAAATAAGATCGTCTTTATACATAAACAATAATTACAAATTAACATAATGTTTGAAATTTCCCAACTAAAGGAGAAAACACTTGTAGAACTACAAGAGATAGCAAAAACAATTGGAGCTAAAAAATTCAGTCAACTAAATAAACTAGATCTCGTTTATTTAATATTAGACATTCAAGCTGCAAGCCCTGCAAAGGTTATAAAAAATGAGCCATCATCTATAGATAGCAAACCAAAACGCAGAAGAATTATAAAAAACCCGAATCCTAAAAAGGATACTAAAACTGCTTCTACTGAGAATGTTCAAAAAGAACTTCCTTTAGAAACAAAAGTTGACATTCAACCTGTTGTTGAAACAGAACAAAAGAAGGCTGTAGTTGTAACTCCAAAGAGAACAGAGGTTAAGCGACCTATAGTTAAACGTGAGGTTAAAAAAATTGTAGCTTCTAGTGAAGTTGTTGAGGCTAAACCAGGTAAAGAAGTAGAGGTTGCAACCGAAAAACAACCAAATCAACCTAAACATCCAAATCAGCCAAACAAACCTAATCCGCCTAAACAGCAAAATCAACCAAACAAACCAAAACCTCAACCAAGAGACAATAACAAAGGGCAACGCATTAACAATGGCAACCGTTATAGAGACCCTGATTATGAATTTGATGGTATTATTGAAAGTGAAGGAGTTTTGGAAATGATGCCTGATGGTTACGGTTTTTTACGTTCATCTGATTACAACTATTTATCATCTCCTGATGATATATATTTATCACAATCACAAGTAAAATTATTCGGTTTAAAAACTGGAGATACTGTAAAAGGTGTTGTAAGACCACCAAAAGAAGGTGAAAAATATTTCCCATTAATTCGTGTTTCAAAAATAAACGGATTAAACCCAAATATTGTTAGAGATCGTGTTTCATTTGAACATTTAACACCGTTATTTCCAGAAGAAAAATTCAATTTAGCTGGAAAAAACAGTACGTTATCTACAAGAATAATGGATTTGTTTTCTCCTATTGGAAAAGGACAAAGAGGTATGATTGTTTCTCAACCAAAAACTGGTAAAACAATGTTACTAAAGGATATTGCAAATTCAATTGCATCTAATCACCCTGAAGTATATCAAATTATTTTATTAATTGATGAGAGACCTGAAGAGGTAACAGATATGCAACGTAGTGTAAAAGGAGAGGTTGTTGCTTCAACTTTTGACGAGCCTGCAGAAAAACACGTAAGAGTGGCTAATATTGTTTTAGAGAAAGCAAAACGACTTGTTGAATGTGGACATGATGTTGTTATTTTATTAGATTCAATTACACGTTTGGCTAGAGCTTATAATACGGTTGCTCCAGCATCAGGTAAAATATTATCAGGTGGTATTGACGCAAATGCACTTCACAAACCTAAACGCTTCTTTGGCGCTGCACGTAATATAGAAAATGGAGGTTCATTAACAATTATTGCAACTGCATTAACTGAAACTGGTTCAAAAATGGATGAAGTGATTTTTGAAGAATTTAAAGGTACTGGAAATATGGAACTTCAGTTAGAACGTAATATTTCTAACCGTAGAATTTACCCAGCGATTGATTTAGTTAAATCTAGCACACGTAGAGATGATTTACTGTTAGATCCAAAGACGGTTAAACGTATGTGGGTACTTAGAAAGTATTTAGCGGATATGAATCCTGTTGAAGCGATGGAATTCATTAAAGATAAAATTCAATATACAACTTCAAATGATGAGTTTTTAATTTCTATGAACGGTTAAAATTTACATACTTCAAAGTTTGTTTAACAATTAACAAACTACAAAAATTAATAAACCTTCAAGATTCAATTTTGAAGGTTTTTTTTAGTTCATTATTTTATAATTATAATGCTAATAACTCATTATTTAACAAGTACAAACAATGTATTCAATGAAAATGAAGTTGTTCTTTTCGGGTTTTATGAATTATAACTAAAATTATAATTAACTATTTTTTTAATGTCAATTATCCAGTTCTATATTTATTAGAATAAGAATTTCTGTTTTCAAGTTATTTATAAAAAACACTAAACATAAAAAAAACCTATTCATAAATAATGAACAGGTTTTTTTATATTTATATACTCTAGTTAACTTTTTAAGTTAACTTAATAAAGCCAAATTACTAAAAGAATTTACTTCTGTTATCTATTACATCTCCAGCATCCTCTAACACTTTATATAATTGGTAACTTCTCCCGTTTAATTTTGTAACTAGTTTTTTACGGAACGTATTATAATTATCTAATTCAGTTGGTGTTTCACGCTTTGTCACCAAAACAACAAACACGCCTTTTTCTCCTTCAATTTTATCAGAAACTTCTTCTAATTTTAAAGTAGACATTGCTCCAACAACTGCAGGCTCATTTCCAACTCCTGAAAGAAGTGGACTCGCTAATGTTACAGAAGATGTAGTACGAACTGTACTTTTATTATCTTTTGCAATATCTTCTAAAGTAGCTCCATTCATTTTTTCTTTAATTAATGCTGCTTTTTTCTTGTTCATTAATTCTGGACGTACATTAGCAATAATTTCAGAGCTTAGCGTTAAACCTTCGTCAGTTTTACCATTCAATAAAACTACAGCATATCCTCTTTTTCCTGCAAGATCAACATCAAAACGTTTAGAATCATTCAATTCTCTTTCTTGGTTAAAAGCCCATTGTACTATTTGACGTTGGTTATTTAAACCTGGTATATTTTCAGATAAAGCTTTTAAATTAACTGCTGATTGCACCTTATAAGTTGATTCTTTAGCCAAATCATCTAATTTTTTTCCACTAGCTAAGTTAGCCGCTAGTGTTTCAGCTTGCTCAAAAACACTATTTTCAGTTTCTTCAGAAGCTTCAATTAAACGAGAGAAAGTAGCCAATTTAACAACTTTCTTTAATTTAGTTTGCTCATCTATTCTAATAATATGAAAACCAAATGCCGTTTCAACAACTTTAATGCTTCCTGTTTTGTTTTTGTATATGAAATCAGCGAAATCTTTGTCAAAACCTGGTGAAAATGCTTGATCTTTTCTTACCCAACCAATATCGCCTCCTTTACCTTTTGTTCCATCAGAATTAACAACATCAGCAATTTCAGCAAATTTAGTTTTATTATTTTTCACCAATGTAAAAATACTATCTATCGTTTTTTTAGCTTCTTCTTTTGTTTTTGTAGAAGTAGATCTTGTTGTACCAACATAAGGAACAATAATATGTCTAGATTTTACTGAATCTGGCAATTGCAATGTTTCAACAATTTTAGAAATTTTATAGTAACCATTATCTTTATAAGCACCAACAACATCTCCTACATTAGCTTCAAAAATAGCTTCTGAAATACTTACAGGAAGTTGATTTTTAAATTTATAACTATTATCAATTGCTAAATCCGATTTATTATCATTCAAAAACGCCTCATTATCAATAGTGTTTTTAAATCCAGCAATTTTCACAGTCGTTTTGGCTGCATTACTATATTCTTCTCTATCGTTAATAAAACTTTCTACCGTAGTTTTTACAGTTTCATTATCTGAATCAGATGGTACAATATCAAATTTCACATATTGTAAAGAACGAGTCGCTTCTGGCTTAAATCTTTTAGGATTATTTTCAACATATTCTTTAATTTCTCCTTTTGTAATAGCAACTAAACTATCTGCAATAGCTGCATAGGGAATGAATACGTATTTAGCATCAATTTTAGTATTTGTATATATATAATCTCTTTTCCCCTCTTCTAATGAAGCTCCTAAACCAACAGATACTAATGATGAATATGCTTGACGCTCTAAATTTTGCTTAATGCTTTTTTCAGTAGATAACCAGTTAAACCATGCTTGTGTATTACCCGCATCAGCTTCATCTTTCATGTTAGCTATATATTCTTTTAGCTTTTCTTCATCAAAAAGGTTTATTTCATTTTTAAACAATGCAGAATTTTGAATATCTGGTAATGCAACCATCGCATCCCAAATATCTTTTTCTCCAACAACAATTCCAGCTTTATCTAATTGAGATTGAAATATTTTTTCACTCACCATGCTATTCCATACCGCATTTACAGCCTGCATTTGAGTTGCTCTTCCACCACTTTGTGTTCTATAAGCTTCAACTTGTTTTGCAAATTCTTCTCTATCAATATCTTCACCATTAACTTGGCCTACTGAATTTACTTTAGTTGAACTGAAAAATTGTTGAATTGAGCTAGGATCAAGTACAAATGCAAAAAGTGCTAAACCTACAATTAGGATTAGGAACATTGAACGATCTCTAATTTTTGATAATATTGCCATTTTTAGTTTTCTTTTATTACAGTGAGCGAAAATACAATTTAGTATTTAATTATGAAAGTGAAATACTTATAATTAATAGGAAAATAAAGTAATTTTTAGTAAAGGTTGTAATTATGCATCTTTATCTAAAATTTTCATGTAAACTTCTTTAACTTTTGATGAATCTACTTTCAACATTTTAAAATATAAGTTACCAATTTCTATTACTTCATCTTGAATTGGAATATCTTCATTATGGTACACAATAAAACCTCCTAATGTTTCGTATGCCTCATCTTCTACTAGGTTTAAATTGTACGTTTCATTTAAATAATCCACTTCTAGCCTTGCAGAAAATTCATATTCTCTACTATTTATTTTTTCTTCTAACAAGTCTACTGTGTCATGTTCATCCACAATTTCACCAAACAGCTCTTCTACAATATCTTCAATTGTTACAACTCCAGATGTTCCTCCAAACTCATCTAAAACAATTGATATGCTCTTCTTTTTTTTAATTAAAACATTTAATACATTGTTAATTAGCATACTCTCAGGAACAAACTCCACAGGCAATAATATAGAACGTATTGTTTTTGGGCTTTTAAAAAGCTCAAATGCGTGCGCATAACCTAAAACATTATCTAAAGAATTTTTATATATTAAAATTTTAGAATACCCTGTTTTAATGAATAATTTTTTCAGGTTTTCAATGCTTTCATTTATATCAACTGCAATAATTTCTGTACGCGGAATCATTATTTCACGAGCTTTTACAGTATCAAATTCTAACGCGTTTTGAAATATTTGAATTTCAGAATCAACTTCTTTGCTATCTTTTGCATTTTCTAATTGTTTGGTAATATAATTTCCAAGTTCTTCTTTACTAAATTCGGTTTGCTGAATAATATTTGAAGAATTAAAAAATAATTTTAGAAAAAAATCTGAAATAAAGGTTATAAAATCTGAAATAAAATGAAATATAATATAAAAAAAGTAAGCTAACGGAGCAAAAATTAACAATGCTTCATTGGCATAAATTCTAAATAGTGCTTTGGGTAAAAACTCTGCAGTTACTAAAATTATTAATGTTGAAATTAACGTTTGAATTAATAAAACCGTAAACTCATTCAACTCACCAGTTGGTAAAAAACCAATGATAAGTTCTCCCATAAAAAAACTATAAACTACTAGAGCTATGTTATTTCCAACAAGCATTGTAGTAATAAATTTTGAAGAATTTAAAGTTATTCTACTAAGTATTCTAGAAATAAAACCTTCTTTCTTTTTCTCTAGTTCTATTTGAAATTTATTTGCTGATATATAAGCAATTTCCATTCCTGAAAAAAAGGCAGATAACAAAATTGAAATTAATATAATAGCAATTTGAATTTCCATTTATTGTTTATTTCTATTTTCTATTTTATTTCTGAAACGTTTTTTAAAAAAATACATAAAAATAGCTATCACTGAAAATAACAATAATAAATATGCCTTCTCCCTATCTTTATTCCAGTTTAAAACAGTTTCTACAATAAATACAATTGCTATAATTAGATAGCCATATTCAAATATTTTCCAAGTTTTATTCATTCCCTATTCTTTAATATTAATAATTCCACTCTGATTTTTCACCCACCAATTTTTCAAATCTTCAGACGCTTCAAAACCAACTCCTTTTATAGTGTCAGTTAATGTGTAAAAAGTAAATTTTTCTTCAGTAAAATAATAATGTGCTTTTTGGTCCCAATATATCTGCTCGGTCTCTAATTTATTTTTTTGAGCATAATTGTTGATAACAACATTATTTTTTATTTCAGAAATTTCTGTTTTCTTATAACTTTTTGCATAATCTCCTTCAATTGTAATAGAATCTCCGTTTTTTTCAATTGACGTAATTTTTATTCCTTTAGGAAATTCAGAATAAGGATGCGCAGTTCTGTTGCCAAAATCTAACATTACTGGAGCTTTCATTTTTATATTAATTCTACCAGAATCAGTATGTTTATGGTTAATATCATAGGCTTCTCCAATAGGCAGGTTTTTATCCGCTAAAAAATCATGAACTTCTTTTGCGTCATTTTTACATGAAAAAAGCATTGCTATTGTTACTACAATAGCAATGCTTTTAATTTTATTTACAACTGATTTTGTCATTCAACAAATATATCAATTATACTGTTTTAAATCTAATCTTTTGATTGAACTCTAACAGTTTCACCTATCCAACAACCAATTCTATGAGATGTTCCAGCTTCAATACCTGCAACAAATAAATCTTTTTTAGATGGTAAATTTCCTGAATAAGATTTTATATATCTATTCGCTAAACGACTTATACTTGGGTCAACCTTTTTGGCTTTAATTGCTTTATTTAATGCCGCCACATAAACCATTCTCTTAGAAACCACATCAGTACCACAAGAATTAGCACTTGAAGCATACATACCTGCAATTACTAAATAAGCCTTACCCATCGTTGGTGCATTCTTTAAAGCTCTATATGCATACGTTCTTGCTTCACTTTTTCTTCCTTTTTTACTTAATATTTGAGATACTTTTAACAAATAACCTGCTTTTTTATAAGTATCAGTTTCTTGATCTACTGCTTGCTTAAAATAATCCATTGCCTTGTTAGTTTCTCCATTTTTCATTAAAATACCAGCATAAAATACCGATGCATTTGGAGAAGGGTCTGCTTTAACATAAGCTTCTACTAAAGTATCATAAAAAGGATCATCAGTACATTCTTTATTGTACATTCTTGAAACTGCTCTTTTCAACCAAATAGGATCATTTTTTTTATCTTCAAAATACTTTTTATTTAAAGGAATTAAATTTTCACAAGTAGAAATTTCAGAAATTTTAGCATCTAAACCTCCTTCAACTATCGCTAAATTAGTTAAAATTTGTTGGTAAATATTTCTCTTCTTTTTATCCTTAGCACTTAAAGTTGTTGAATCCTTTGCATTAATAAGTTCTATTTTTTTGGAATAAGCTTCACGCTTCACTTCCACACCTTCACCTACTTCATCATAAGTGTCAAAAACAATTTGAGGGTTTATATCTTTATTTTTATTTAAAATAATATCAAAATATTTGTAAATATTTTTAGCCCCCATAACAGTTGGATCCTCTTTAAAAGCTTTTTCTAACCAACTATAAACTTCTTCTTCCGAAGCGCCTTGCTCCGCTTTAAACGTTGCAATTTTATCGCATATATCTGCAAAATCTTTTGGGTAATGCTCTAATCTTTGAGTATAAACTCTCATCACTAAATTAGCGGCCGCTTCTTTTTCTTCTTCAGAAGAAGCATTTTCCAATTTATGCTCAGCTATTTTAATACCATATTTATAGATATTAATTGACAGCGTTGGGCAATTATCCATACACCACATCCAATTTTCAAAAGCTGCGTCGTATTTTTTTGCTTTATAATCACCTTTAAATAAATTGTACTTAATATTACTGTCTTCGCTAGCTTGTGAAAAAATCACTGGAGCTGACATCATAAAAATTAATAAGGCTAAGATTTGTTTTGCATTTCTCATCGTCGTATTCTTTAATTTAATATATTTCTAATTTTTTGAACCATTTATCATTTAGTGAGAGACCTAATCTAAAATTGAAATAATTCTCTTGTACTAAACCGTTGTTTGTTTTACCTCTCTTTCCAAACTCAAATCCAAGATTAATGTTTGATAGTTGCTGACTTAGTGGTAAACCTACTCCAAAAGATATGCCAAAATCTTCAATAGGTGTAAAATTATTTCCACTTTCAACACCATTTACTAACAATCCTGTTTTTTCAAATTTCAATCCAGCTCTATAAGTTACCCTTTCCCAGTAGCTTGAAATAGAATTGAATTTAGGAGTGTAAAATCCTCCAAGTGCTACTTTACTATATTTATCATAGGCTATTTTAGAATTACTCTTAAACCTTTCCCCGTTTATTTGTAATGCATTTTGAAAGCTATAATCTAAACCTGCAAACCATTTGTTCTTTTTACCAATTCCTGCACCTAAACTTGTTTTTAACGGTGATTTAAATTCTATTGAACTTGGGCTGTTTAATATTGTATCTCTTGGCGATTCAAAAGACCCTAAGGCTACAGAATATAAATATTCAACACCTTCTAAATCCATTGTGTTATTTAAATCAAAACTAGCACCTAAACTCAAATCAATGTTTTTTGTTAAATCTGTTTCATACTGGAATCCAACACTTAAAGAAAAACCTTTCACACTTGAAACTGTTTCATATTTAGCAGCTAATGGAGCATCTGCAACTTGATTTATAATAGTATTTTCAATATTTCCAAAAATATAATTCCCTTGTAAACCAACACTTAAACCTTTATATGGTTTGTAAGCAAAGTTTAGAAAAACTTTATTTGTTCCTCCTTCACCTTCATATAAAGAAGCTTCTGTTATCTCTTCACCACTATATAGATTTGACACCAGTGAGTAACCTACCGAAGAATTTGGCAATAGCCCAAAAGTTAAACCCCCTTTTTCTCCCATTGGAATACCTAAAGCTAAATATGAAAGATAAGTAGTAGCTGCACTTTGCCTGTTATTAACATCTTGTACATTTACATTTTTATTTTCAATAGCTAATGTGTATGTTGTAAACGAAAGTGAAGCAACCGAAGCAGGGTTAGAAAAATTTAAATGGTAAGCATCACTTAAAGAAACACCTATTCCTCCCATACTCAATTGTTCAACAGTATTTAAATTATTTTTATCTCCAATACCAAAAAAAGAGTACGCTGAAGTATTGTTTTTTTGAGCAAAACTACTAACTGATACAAATAATGTTATTATTATTACTATTATTTTTTTTATCATTTATTTCAAATTATATGTCAAAATTGAGTTTAACCCTTCTAATAAAAAAAAAGGATTGGCAAATATGCCATTTTTTAATCTATTTGCCAAGAAATTTGTATCTCCTCCTGTTAAAACTACTGTTAAATCTTTATTTATTTTTCTATATTGATTTACAAAACTATCAATTTCATTTATAACACCATTAACAACACCTGAGTGCATACAACTTTCTGTGGAGTTTCCAATAAATTCATTGTTATAATCTGGCTCCAACAAAGGCAACTTATCTGTAAATATATTTAATGCATTATAGCGCATTTTAACGCCTAGTGAAATTGCACCCCCAAAATAACACCCCTTAGAATCAATAAAATCATATGTAATACAAGTTCCTGCATCAATTATCAACACATTTTTATTCGGAAATTTTGAAATAGCTGAAGAAACCAAAGCTATTCTGTCAACTCCTAACGTTTTTGGAGTCGAATATTCGTTTTTAAAAGGCACTTTTGTTGTAAAATCTAACTCAATAAGGTTGATTTTTGCAAATATTTCAGTTATTTCAGCTTTTTTTATTGAAGCAACAGAAGAAATAATTGCATTATTACATTTATATTTTTTTATAAGATCTATTACAGAACTTTTAAAATTTTCTTTTGTAATACTTTCATTATGAATCAATTTACTATTCTCAAAAACAGCAATTTTAATTCTTGTATTTCCAACATCTATAATTAAGTTCATCTATTTTTATTAAGAGGTTCAAAAATACAACAGATTTTTTGAAAATTGTTTTGATATGTATAAAAAATACATTTATATTTGCAACCGCTAAGGCAATGGTACCTTAGCTCAGTTGGTAGAGCAAAGGACTGAAAATCCTTGTGTCCCTGGTTCGATTCCTGGAGGTACCACGAAATAAACTCGTAACAAGCTTTTAATTAAGTAGTTACGAGTTTTTTCATTTTAAAAGAGTGCAAATTTAGCGTGCTGATTATAAAAGTTTTACGGATCAAGTCCAAAAGATGTGGGACTTAAGATTTACGCAAAAATAGTTGAAAGTCTAAAAAGGAAAATTCCAGACCTGAAAATTAAAATTTTAGAATACGTTATTTATCCCATTTAATTTAAAGCTTTGAAAGTTATTTCTAGCTTACTATTTTAACTGTAAATGAACAAAAAACACTCGCTCCAGAGGGTAAATCACATTTTTAAAATTAAAAAAAGACCTATTTCATCCTTTAATTTGGATGAACTTTATAAATAATTAAATTTTTTCTAATAAATAATTATAAATTATAAAAAAAATTAGGTTTATGCTACATATGTTACAAAACGTACTTTTTAGAAAAAATTAACAAAAAATATATTAGATATGTTTAAAAAGTTTGTATATTTGCCTCGGTAAGTTTCATAGCTTACCATCTTTTTCATAGCAATTTTCCTCACTCATTCAATTGGGTGAGGTTTCTTTTTTTATACACTTTTCTTATTATTTTTATAAGTATATTTGTCAACTTTTAAAAAATTAATTTATGTTATTAGGAATTACAATCACAGAATGGGTAGGTTATTTAGCTTCAGCAGCACTTATCATTTCATTTATGATGAAAAATATAAATACATTAAGAATTATTAACTCAATTGGTGCAATCTTTTTTGTTGCCTATGGAGTTATGCTTGAAATTTCTTGGCCAATAATTATTACCAATGCTTTTATATTATTAGCTAACATCTATTACCTTACCTTTAAAAAAATTAAGATCAGTAATTAAGTTTTTTAACAATAAATTTAATTAATACCAAAACATAAAAAAAAGGTTTTAATAAAATTGTGCTAAGCGTTGTCTTTAAATGAATTTCTTCTTTATAAAGCTGCCATGTATAGTTTTTTGATAAACCATTTGTATCGCAAACAGCAATTATTTTATTTAACAACTGTACTTCAACCCCTTTTTTGTATAAAGTAAGGTTTAAAGCATAATCCGCTAAAATATTATATCTCAATAAATATTTTAAATTTATAAACAAATCTCTATGATAAAAAATAGCTTGGTGATGCAAAGTGTTTTTAAACCATATTTTTTGAGACCATGAAGATATTACAATTCCTTTATTTTTCTTTAGAAAAAAAGAATCAGTTTCTTTGAAATTGTACTTAATTTTACCCAATAATAATTTAGTTTGACCCTCTATTTTTTGTTCAAAAATCTCTTTCAAAGTAACCTCTTTATAAATTTTATCATCACTTCCTAAGAAATATAACCATTTGCCTTTTGCAAGGCCAATCCCTTTATTCATTGCATCATAAACTCCTAAATCTTTTTCACTAACCCAATTAAAAGGATGCTGTAATGTTTTAATATATTGTTTAGTTCCATCAGTTGAATTATTATCTATTATCCAAACTTCATAATTATTAAATGATTGAGATTTAATACTTTCAATACAGCCCTGAAGGTTTTCAAGATTGTTAAAACAAGGAATTATTATGGTTAAAGTTAAGTTGATAAGTTATTTTTTTTAACAAATATAAACAACATTAGTAAAATAAGTCATCTAAAATTTTAACATCTTGTTCCCAACATAAATGTTTTTTTGCACGAACTTGATTTAATTTGATTTTAACCTTCAACTCAACATCATTCAGTAAAATGTTTATGGTATCGGCTATATGCTCAGGTGTGTAATTTTCAATTATTAAACCCACTCCATATGTATCAACAATTTTCTTTACTTCTATATTTGGGGAAGCTATAATAGGGATTCCTGCATGAATAAAATCAAATAATTTATTTGGCAAACTATATTCAAAACTTTTACCCAAAGTTTCTTCTAAAACCATTCCAACATCCGCTATTTTTGTATAACAAGCAAGCTTATCATGTGCAATTCTCCCTAAAAAATGTACTCTTTTTTCTAAGTTTTTCTCTTTCACAAACTTAACCAACTCATCTTTCACTTTTCCATAGCCAATAATTACTAAATCTACATTTTTCAGTAATTTGAGTGCCATTATCATTGGTTTAATTCCTCTTCCAGGATTTAAAACTCCTTGGTATAATACTACTTTATTAGTCGTTGGAAAACTTACAGCTTTATAACTAATTTCTCTTGTTAATATGGGCATATTTCTAAGCACGCTCATCTGTACACCATATTTTTTTTTATATTCATCAGCTATAGCTTCACTCACAGTAATCGCATTTTTTACCCTTGGTAAAATAAGTTTCTCCAAACACAACCATACATTTTTTACTAATTTTCTATCTTGCAATTCTGGGACTTCAGTAAAATATTCATGACTATCATAAACTAATGTCGTTTTCCTTATTTTACTTCCTATAAAACAAGCTGGTAAAGTATCTAAATCATTTGATACTATATAATCAAATTTATGAAAGAACAAATACCACAACAATCTTAAGTTATACTCCGCATAAAATAAAAAATTGTGATTAAAATAGTGGTTTATCCTTTTAATTGTATAATCCGTTTTAACTTCAAAGGTATGTGACAGTATTCTCCCATAGACAACCACATCAAATCCTTTTCCGTTTAAATATGTACAAACTTTATGAACACGCTGATCTGTTGAAACATCATTTGTAACAGCAACAAAAATTTTCTTTTTGTTTAATTCGTTCATTAGAACTAAAGATTCTGTTGTACAACTTCAAACAATTCTCCACCTTCACATTTAATGGTTCGGTATGGGAATTTTAATATAAGCGCATAATCATGCGTTGCCATTACTATGGTTTTCCCGCTATCATGAATTTCTTTTAAAACATTCATAACATCTACTGAGGTTGCTGGATCTAAATTTCCTGAAGGTTCATCAGCTAAAATTAAATCTGGATCGTTTAACAAAGCTCTTGCAATGGCAATACGTTGTTGCTCACCACCAGATAATTGAAAAGGCATTTTATAATCTTTCGTTTCCATTCCAACTTTCGACAAAACTTCAATAATTTTATCCTTCATCTTCACTTTATCTTTCCAGCCAGTTGCTTTTAAAACAAATAACAAGTTTTCAAAAACAGTTCTATCATTCAACAATTTAAAATCTTGAAATACAATTCCTATTTTTCGACGTAAAAAAGGAATTTCTTTTTCTTTTAAAGTGTTTAAATTGAAATCTACAATACTTCCTTTTCCTTTTTCTAATGGTAAATCACCATATAAGGTTTTCATTAAACTACTTTTTCCACTACCTGTTTTACCAATCAAATACACAAATTCGCCTTTATTAATTTTCAAATTAACATTAGACAAAACCAAATTTTCTCTTTGAAATATTTGTGCATTTTGTAAAGAAAGGATTGCTTCAGACATAGAACTATGGATTTTTAACAAAACTAAATATTTAAATGTAAAGTTTCAACTTATAACAAGGTTATAATTAAATTCTCTTCAATAACTTACAATGCACAATCATTAAATTACTTTTTATTATTGTATAAATTTAAAAGAGGAATAGTTGTTGCTACTCAATATTCATAAAAATAATTTCTAATAAATGCAATTTCATTCATAAATTGCGTTATTAGTTTATAGTTTAAATCTTTCAATTTTTATTAAAATGAATTATAAAAAAGTTGTTCTTCCTTTGGTTGTATTTTTCATAACCTTTTCAATATTAGCTCAAAAAACAGCAATTTACACCAATTCTCTTTCAGAATACAACCACGCACTTGAATTGTATCAAAACAAAGCGTATGTAGCTGCACAACAAAAATTCAATGAAATTAAATTTCAGTTTGACAATTCGTCAGAATTAAAAGCCAACTGTGAGTTTTACGCTGCCAATTGTGCGATACGATTAGAACAACCTAATTCGGATGATTTAATGCAACAATTTGTAAATAAATACCCAACAAGTACAAAAAGAAATAGTGCTTTTTTGGATGTTGCTAATTATTATTTTAAAATTGGAAAATACTCGTATGCAGCAAAATGGTATGCTAAAGTAAATACTACTAATTTAACTATTAAAACTGAAGAAAATTTCAATTTTAAATATGCATATTCCTTATTTGCTAATAAAGCATATTCAAAAGCTAAGGAATACTTTTTACAACTTTTAGATTCGCAAGAATATGGTGCTCAAGCCAAATATTATTACGGTTATATTGCGTACAAGCAAGACGATTATAAAACAGCTGATACTTATTTAGGAGAAGTTGTAGATGATAAAAATTTCAAAACTGATGTTTCTTATTATTTAGCTGATATGAATTTTAAATTGGGAAAGTTTGAAAAAGCTATTGAACACGGTTTACCGCTGCTTGAAAAAGCTAAACGAATTGAACATTCTCAAATTTCTAAAATAGTTGGTGAAAGTTATTTCAATCTTCAAAAATATGAAGAAGCAATTCCTCATTTAAAAAATTACAAAGGTAACCGTGGTAAATGGAATAATACCGATTACTATTTCTTGGGATATTCCTTTTACAAACAAAACGATTTTGAAAATGCCATTAATAATTTTAATAAAATAATAGGTGGAAATAATGCTGTTGCGCAAAATGCCTATTATCATTTAGCCGAATGTTACTTAAAACTAAATAAAAAAAATGAAGCTTTAAATGCGTTTAGAAATGCCGCTCATATGAAGTTTAAACCCGAAATTCAGAAAGATGCTTGGTTAAATTATGCTAAAATAAGTTACGAAATTGGTAATCCGTACAAAAGTGTTCCTGATGTTTTAAAAGAATATGTTGATTTATACCCAAATTCTGAACATAAAAATGAAATTAACGAATTGATTATTAGCGCTTACATTACATCAAAAGATTTTGAAGGTGCTTTAGAATATTTGAAAAATAAAAAAAGCACTAAAGAAAGAGCATTATTTCAAAAAGTAGCATTTTATAGAGGTGTAGCGCTTTTCAACGAAGGAAATTATGCTGTAGCAAAAGAAAATTTTAAAAATTCTTTAACTGTTCCTTTAGATAAAAATTTTACAGCTCGAGCAACTTTTTGGAAAGGAGAATGTAACTATAGATTACATAATTTTATGGATGCTTTAACTGATTTTAAAACATTTACCTCTAATACTGAAGCTTCAAAAACTGAAGAAATTGAGCATCTAAATTACAATATGGGCTATGCTTATTTCAAGCAAAAAGAATATGAAAAAGCGATTCAAGAATTCAAAAACTATGTAAATAAAAATACGGATGATAAAATTAGACGTAACGATAGTTATTTAAGAATTGGCGATTCGTATTTTGCAAGTAGCAATTATTCAAATGCAATTACAAACTATACAAATGCTATTGAAATAAATGGAATTGATGCAGATTATGCACAATTTCAAAAAGCAATTAGTTACGGACTTATCGGCAAAGAAAACACTAAAATAAATGAACTAAACTCATTTTTAAATACGCATTCAAAATCTACTTATAGAGATGATGCTCTTTACGTTTTAGGAAATTCATACATTAAGAAAAACGAAAATAATTTAGCTTTAGACAATTTCAATACGCTAATTTCAAACTACAAAAGAAGTCCGTTAGTTTCAAAATCAATGCTGAAAAAAGGGTTGATTTATTACAATACCAACCAAAACGAACAAGCTTTAACAACTTATAAAAATATTGTTACACGTTTTCCAAATACAGCTGAAGCAAAACAAGCTGTTAAAAATACACGTCAAATTTATGTAGATATAGGTAGCGTTGACGAATATGCAGCTTGGGTAAAAAATATAGATTTTGTAAATGTTACGGATGCAGAATTAGACAACGACAGTTATGAATCTTCAGAAAAACAGTATTTACAAAACAATCATAAAAAAGCCATTGAAAGTTTTTTAAAATATCTGCAAAATTTCCCTAATGGATTGCATGCTTTAAATGCTAATTTTTATTTAGCCCAATCATTATTTTCAGAAAACAATCATAAAAAAGCAATTCCATATTATAGCTATGTTGTAAATCAACAACGAAATGAATTTACTGAGAATGCACTTTCTAGCTTGTCGCAAATTTATTTAGAAAACAACAATTGGGATACTGCAATTCCAATTTTAGAACGATTGGAGAATGAGGCTGATTTACCGCAAAATATCACTTTTGCACAATCTAACTTAATGAAAGGTTATTATTCAAACAAAAACTATAACAAAGCTGTTGCATATGCAGCGTTAGTTTTGAAAAACAACAAACTTGAAGATCGCATAAAATCTGATGCTCACATTATAATTGCACGCGCAGCTATAAAGACTGAAAATGAAGAAAAAGCGAGAATTGCATATAAAAAGGTTGAACAAATTGCTTCAGGAGAATTAAAAGCCGAAGCGTTATATTACGATGCTTATTTTGAAAATAAAGAAGGAAGTTATCGCGTTTCCAACCAAATTGTTCAAAAAATTGCATCAGATTATGCAGCCTATAAATATTGGGGAGCAAAAGGTTTGCTATTAATGGCAGCTAATTATTATCAGTTGCAGGATGCTTTTCAGGCAACTTATATATTAGAAAGCGTACTAAAAAACTTTGCTGAATTTGATGCTATTGTTGAAGAGGCTTCAACCGCTCTTAAAACAATTAAAGCTGAACAAGCCAAAACCAACGAGTCAATTAAAAATTGATAATTCTCAACTGAAATTTACACAATAAAACATAAAATATGCGAAAGCTAATTATAACATCTTTAGTAGTATTAATAACAGGTTTTTCCTTTTCTCAGGAAACTAAAAAAGACACGTTAAAAACCGAAGAAATAATGGTAGTAAAACCATACACTCCAAAAATTTCTGATGCTTTTAAAGTAAAATCAAATCCATCAATTGAACACACTAGCACTATTAAAAGAGAAAAGGTAAATTATAGCATTTTTTCAATTCCTGTAGCTTCAACCTTTACACCTTCAAAAGGAAAAGCAAAAGGTGTTGTTAAAGAGCCCAAAGAACGTTTATTTCAAAACTATATTTCAGCAGGATTTGGGAACTTTACAAGTCCGTTATTTGAAGCTTATCTACATTCTGGAGATTCCAGATATAATGATTATGGCATTTTTATAAATCATCATTCTTCCGAAGGTGGAATTAAAGATTTGCAATTAAATGATAATTTTTCGGACACTAGAATTGATGGGTATTACAAACAATTTGACCGAGATTATAATTGGCAGGTAAACACTGGAGTTCAACGAAAACAATACAATTATTATGGTTTGCCAACTGAAGTTACTTTTGATGATGCGTTTATAAATTCATTAGACGAAAAACAAGTTTATAAAAACATATATGTAGGTGGAAAAATAGATTTTGAAGATTCTTTTTTTAAAGGTGCAACAGCCGAAATTGCAAATTTTTCAGACAATTATAACAGTAATGAAATCCGACTTTTAGTGAAACCTACTTTTGAATTTCCAATTTCAACTGAGCTATTTAATACTGAATTTTTAGTTGATTTGCTAGCTGGTAAATTCAAACAAAATTATGTGAATTCAGATGATTTAAAATATAGTTTTTTAAATTTAGGTGCCAATCCTAATTTTGAAGTTTTACGCGACAACCTCACCATTAATTTAGGAGCTAAATTATATTATTCTAACGATTTAGAACATAAAATCACCAACTTCTATGCATATCCAAATGTAACCGCTTCCTATAAAATGATTGATGAAGTTTTAATACTTGTTGCTGGTGTTACTGGTGATTTAATTCAAAATACATATGGGGATTTTACAGAAGAAAACCCATACGTTTCTCCAACACTAAATATAGTTCAAACCGATAAACAATACAAAGCTTTTATTGGTACAAAAGGGAAATTAGCGACAAATATTGGTTACAATTTTAATGTGAATCATACATATGAAAAAAATAAACCCTTATTTATTCAAAATCAATCAAAAACAGATGGAATTATAAATGTGGAAAATTCTTATGAAGCAGGAAACTCATTTGGAGTTGTATATGATGCTATTAAAACACTGGGTGTTTTTGCTGAAATAACAATTGATGCTTCTAATGAATTTGATTTTGTTGGTTCTTTAAATTATTCAAATTTCACTACTGAGACACAATTAGAAGCTTGGAATCTACCAACTATTAAAGCAACAATTTCAGCCGATTATCAAAATAAAAATTGGTTTGCAGGTGCTAAATTATTCTACAATGGTGAAACAAAAGATTATGTAACACCTTTCGGATTATCAACTGAAAATGGTGAAATTATAAAAAATAATTCTTATTTAGATTTGAACTTAAACGGTGGCTATGTTTTTTCTGATAGATTAACAGCATTTGCAAAAATCAACAATGCACTTGGTGAAAAATACCAACCGTTTTTAAATTACCAAGTTCAAACTTTACAAATATTAGGCGGTATTACTTATAAATTCGACTTATAATTTAAACTTTATAGCTTTCAACTTTTTTATGTAGTTTTAACAATTCTAATAAAACTACTATTAAATGAAGAACCTCTATTTAGCTTTAAGCCTACTTCTTGTGTTAATGTCTTGTTCAAATGTTAAATCAACAAAAATGATGCAACAAACTGTTAACAAAACCGATTCAACTACAATTAAACATATTTTTAATTCTGCGCTTACAAATGGGCAGAGCTATCAATGGCTTGCTGTTTTATCTAATACTATTGGCGGTCGTTTATCTGGTTCAAAAGAAGCACAACAAGCTGTTGAATGGGGAGAAAAACTAATGCTTGATTTAGGTTTTGATAAAGTTTGGTTGCAACCAATTATGGTTCCTCATTGGGTTCGAGGCGAAAAAGAAGAAGCTTATTTTACTGTTAATGAAACAAAATTTAATGTGTCAATTTGTGCTTTAGGAGGTTCAATTGCAACCTCTGAAAATGGAATTTCAGGAGAAGTTATTGAAGTAAAAAGTTTAGAAGAAGCTAAAAATTTAGGAGAGAAATTAAAAGGGAAAATAGTATTTTTCAATCGCCCTTTTGATGCTACTTTAATTAGAACTTTTCAAGCATATGGAGGTTGTGTTGATCAAAGATATGCCGGAGCCATGGTTACAGGTAAATATGGAGCAATAGGTGCTATTGTTCGGTCTATGACAAATAGTATTGATGATTATCCACATACTGGCGTTATGAGTTATGGCGATTTATTAGAAGAAGAAAAAGTTCCAACTGCAGCAATAAGCACAAAAGCTGCAAATTTGTTAAGTGAACAACTAAAAGAAAATCCAAACTTAAAATTTTACTTCAAACAAAGTTGTAAAACCTTACCTGATGCTCCTTCATTTAATGTAATTGGAGAAATTACAGGAAGTGAATTTCCTGAAAAATATATCACGGTTGGCGGGCATTTAGATTCTTGGGATATAGGTGACGGCGCACATGATGATGGTGCTGGAATTGTACAATCTATTGAAGTGTTACGCTTGCTAAAATTGAATAACATAAAACCTAAACACACCATTAGAGCTGTATTATTTATGAATGAAGAAAATGGTTTACGCGGTGGTAAAAAGTATGCTGAAGAAGCCAAAAAGAATAATGAAGTTCATGTTGCAGCCCTAGAATCGGATTCAGGAGGTTTTACACCTAGAGGTTTTAGTTTTGATGCTAGCGATGAAAATTATAATTTATTTATGAGTTGGAAACCGCTTTTGGAAGGTTATGGCTTACACGATATAAATAAAGGTGGCAGCGGTGCAGATATTGGTCAGTTAAAATCTGAAACTATTTCATTATTTGGTTACAGACCAGATTCACAACGTTATTTTGATTATCATCATGCAGAAACCGATACTTTTGATAAAGTAAACAAGCGTGAACTTGAATTAGGAGCAGCATCAATGACTTCTTTAATTTATTTATTAGATACCTATTTAAACTAATTTACTGAAAATTTAAAATGAAAAAAACAGCTTTATTATTTTTAATAATACTTTCAATTTCCTGTACAACTAAAGAAACTGTAGATACTATAGTAATAAATGGAAATATATACACTGTTAATAGCAATTTTGAAAGAGCCCAAGCATTTGCCATAAAAAATGGAAAAATACTTGATGTAGGATCTAATCTAGAAATTCAGGCCAAATATTCGCCAACTTATATTAATGATGCTAAAGGAAAAACTATTTTACCTGGTTTTATTGATGCACATTGTCATTTCTTAGGTTTAGGATTACAACAACAAAAAGTAGATTTAACAGGAACAAAAAGCTTTGATGAAGTTGTTGAACGAATTGTCAACTTTCAAAAAGAAAAACACACAAATTTTATTACTGGACGAGGTTGGGATCAAAATGATTGGGAACTTAAAGAGTTTCCTACTAAAGAAAAATTAGATGCGTTATTTCCAAATACACCAATTGCGGTTAGACGCATAGATGGTCATGCAATTTTAGCAAATCAAGCGGCAATTGATTTAGCCAAGGTTACAATTAACACAAAAGCTGAAGGCGGCTTTATTCTTCAAAAAAATGGAAAATTAACTGGTGTTTTTATTGATGGACCAATGAATTTAATAGAAGCCATAATACCTGCTCCTTCTAAAAAAGAATTGATAGCAGCTTTAAAGGATGCCGAAAAAATATGTATTAATTTAGGTTTAACAACTGTTGATGATGCAGGCTTATCAAAATATGCTATTGAATTAATTGATAGTTTACAACAAGCTGGAGAATTAAAAATGAGAATTTATGCAATGGTTTCGGCAAGTGATAGAAGCATTGATTATTACACTAAAAAAGGAATTTTAAAAACAGATCGTTTAAATGTTCGCTCGTTTAAAGTATATGCAGATGGTGCTTTGGGTTCTCGTGGAGCAGCTATGAAAAAATCGTACAGCGATCAACACAATCATTACGGAGCATTGGTTACACCATTAAATGATTTAGAAAATTATGCTAAAAAAATTGCTGCATCAGATTATCAAATGAATACACACGCAATTGGAGATTCTGCAAATTATATAATGCTTAAAACCTACAAAGAAGTTTTAAAAGAGCAAAAAGATAGACGTTGGAGAATTGAACACGCACAAATTATTGATGAGAAAGATTTTGAATATTTTGATAATATTTTGCCTTCCGTACAACCAACTCATGCAACAAGTGATATGTATTGGGCTGAAGACAGAATAGGTTCAGAAAGAATGAAAGGTGCTTATGCTTATAAAAATTTACTAAATAAATATGGGAAAATTGCCTTAGGAACAGATTTTCCAGTTGAAAAAGTAAGTCCATTATTAACTTTTTACGCAGCCGTTGCTAGAAAAGATTTAAATAAATATCCTACAAATGGTTTTCAAATGGAAAATGCTTTAACAAGAGAAGAAACCTTAAAGGGAATGACCATTTGGGCAGCGTACTCAAATTTTGAAGAAAACGAAAAAGGAAGTATTGAAATAGGAAAAATGGCTGACTTCATTATTTTGAACAAACATATTATGGAAGTTGAAGAAGATCAAATTCCTTATATTCAAATTGAAGAAACCTACATTGGAGGTGAAAGAGTGAAATAAGTATTCTTTTACTCTTGAATTGTTTTAAGTGATTTTATGGAAGCAACTAATTTTTCTGACAAATTAAACAACCATTTAACTTGTTCAGATACTAATTGGGCTTCCTTTAATTGCGCGGCCATATCAGCTGAAATCTCAATTCCTTCTTCAATTTCTTTATCTCTTTTATTAGAAAGATTTTCGAAGTGATTATCGTATAATTCTTGCGCTTTTTTTACATCAGAATGTTCTACTTCTTTAATTAATTCTTCTTCTTCAAGCAACTGAATTGCTAATTTTAAATTTGAAATAATATGTTCCACAAAAACATCAAACTGAACTGGAACCTTTGTTGTTTTATTATTTCGAATAAACATTCCTAAAGAAGCTAATGACGATAGAAAAGTGTTGCTATTTGTAATAATTTCATAAATAGTTGAAAGTTCTTTTTGCTTTGACTTTGGATCTTGGTTCATTCTTTGAAAAGCAGCATTCAAATTTCCAATATTTAAAAAGGCATCTTTCCTCGATAGTTTAAAAACTGTTGAAACTTCACCTTTTTCATGATAGAATTTATGAATTTGTTCAAGGTAATTTCTGTTAGATTGAATTGAAGTACTAAAAAATGTATGTATATTTTGAAACTGCCAAGCAGGCCATAAAAAATAATTTGCTCCAAAAGCCAAAGTTGCCCCAATCAATGTATCTAATACTCTAAACTTAATTACCAATAAAATATCGGGTTCTAAAATTGCATAAACAAAAACTATATGTAATGTTATAAAAACTGCTGCATTTCTATAATTTGATTGAAGTATTGAAAACGCAATTGGTAAAGAAATCACTGAAATAACTATATAAACAACTATGTTTTGAGTCAATAAAATTACTCCGGTTGCAATTGCCGCGCCAACTAATGTTCCAATAACTCGCTGTTTTGACCGCTGCTTAGTAAGTCCATAACTTGGCCTCATAATAACAATTATGGTTAACAAAATCCAATATGGGTTTTGCATTGAAAAAAAAGACCCAACTAAAAATCCAATTAAAACAATAATAGCCAAACGAAATGAATGTTTGAATATGGGCGACTTAAAACTAAAGTTTTCCTTTAATTTTTTCAAATCATAATCTTGTGGTGTAATAAACCTATTTGCGTCTTTAATTCCTAAAATCTTATCATTATGTATGTAATTATTTAGAATTCTTTCTAAATCGGTAATTTTTTGAGCTTGTTTTTCTTGATAATTTTTAAGATTTAAAAGCATTAAAGTACCTGCTCTAGATTTAGGCAAGCCAACTAAAATACTATAATCATTAATATTGAAATCAATAGCTTTTAGATGTTCAGAAATTTTTAAATTTGGTGTTAATTTCTCCTCTTTTCTTATCACTTTTGAAATATGCTCTAATTGCTTCGTAATTTCAAAAATCAAATCTTTAAAACCTTCAATTTTTTCTTTATGTTTACCAAAAACTGTATCAAATTCTTCATAATTAATTGGGTTTGCAACTGCCAATTCTAATATATCAATTAATTCAGAAAATAATAACTGTTGCCTTCTTACGCTATTAGAAAGCCCTGATTTAAATTGTTTGTCTAAAATAACCTCTCTAATAGATTCATGACTACCATTAATTTCAGTTTGCAGTTCAAACATTCTATGGTATAACTCATCTCGTTTTGTTGTGCAAACCAATAATCTACCCCTAATCCTTAAAAACTCAGCAGTTTTTTCAATAGTTTCTACAAACAACTCATTCGTTTGTGTTTTTGAAAGCAAATAGGATGCTATTGTTGATAATGATAAATAGATTGTTCCACCTAACGCAATTAATGCAGCATGTTCCAACAAACTCATTGAGCTACTATCATAAGCAAAACTCAAAACAATGGCTAATAATCCTGAAAATGAGATTAAAGATGCTCTAAAACCAAAAACAGCAAGATAAGATACCAGAAATACAATTATTGATAATAAAGGAATTAACACCCAATTAATTTTGGCTACAAACCCCATTAATAGTGTTAATAAAAAAGACAAGATAACCGCCATAAGTATTCCAAAAAACTTATGTTTTAAACTTCCTGGAACATCTGTTGGAGAACAGAATAATACTCCTAATGCTATACTAAACCCAATATTTAAATCTACTGAAAAATAGTTACAAATAAATATGGGTAAAATCATCCCCAATGCTAATAAAATTGCTTTTAAGGAGTTGAAACTTTTAAAAAATCGAGTTATTGTTGCAAGCATATTAATATTCTAGCAGCAAATTTACATTGTAATTTTAAATCAAAATATATTATTTACAACTATTTAATTTCCTATTTTTATAAAATAGAAACCCAATTACTCATTTATGTTTATCCATAAACATCCTTACAAACCATTCATTCCAAAAAACACCACAAAATTAATTGTTGGAACCTTACCTCCTCCACGTTTTTCAATGGGAAATTTAAAAAAAGGAGATGTTAATTTTTGCTATGGAAGCATTGATGGTCAGCTTTGGAAAATATTAAATGAAATTTTTAGGTTGAATTTACATTTTGAAACTACTGAACTAGCTATTAAACAACGAAAAGACTTTTTAATAAAACAAAACATTGGTATTTGTGATATTGTTGAATCTTGCGAACGCAATAAAATTGATGCTTCAGATTTGGGAATGGAAAACCTAAAATTAAGAGATATGCTTTATTATTTAAAAAAGCACGTTAAAGTTGACACACTGTTATTAACTGGAGGAAATAGTAAAAACGGACCAGAATATCATTTAAGAAGACAATTAAAGGCGCAAAATATTGTTTTAAAACCTATATGTTTAGAAACTCCTAAAATTCATGAATTTACTATTGATGGAATAAGAACTCTAAAAGTAGTTTCATTAACAGCTCCTTCAGGTGCCGCAAATAGAGCAGTTGGAAGCAACCCACAATACAAGTTAATAAAACAAGAAAACCCTAAATTCAACACATTTGATTTTAGGGTTTTACAGTATAAAAAGTTTTTTTAATTATTTATGTGAACCATCGCAAAATGGCCCATTTTTAGTTTCTTTACAAGCACATAAATGTTTCGTCTCTGTTTTTTCAGCAGTAAAAACTTGAGGACTCATCCCTTTTCCTTTGTGCTGTCCATCGCAAAATGGCTGATTTTCAGACAAACCACAAGTACACCAAGCATATTTTTTTCCTACTTCTAATTCAACCGCCAAAGGATTATCTCCAGCTCTTTTAGGTAATTTCATCTTTATTTTTTTAGTTTAGATTTTAAAGATATCATTCTAAAATTATAGTTGCAAATTTAATTCTATGTTAAATTTTTAAAATTTAACTGTAAATCCTCGTTGAAAGTAATTATAGAAAAGCAAATTAAGTTATATTCGCCAACTAAAATTAACATTATACAATGAAAACCTATATTTATTTACTAGTAGCTTTTGCTTTTATGTCTTGCAATAAGAAAGATGACAATACGAATGTAAACCAAACTGAAGATGATATAATTCAATATATTGAAGACAATAATTTAACAGCACAAAGAAGTGACACTGGATTATATTATGTAATTTCAAAACAAGGAGATGGAGTAGCACCAACTAGCAATTCTAATGTTACTGTTAATTATAAAGGGTATTTTTTAAATGGATCTGTTTTTGATCAAAGTTCCTCATCTGGAATTTCCTTTAATTTACAAGGAGTTATTAAAGGTTGGACAGAAGGTATAACTTATTTTAATGAAGGTGGTGAAGGAATACTGTTAATCCCATCACAATTAGGATATGGTAGCAATTACTATAATGGAATTCCTGGTGGATCTGTTTTAATATTTGATATAAAATTATTAAATGTTGAATAATTACTATTCAACATTTAATTTGAAATTTAACAGATTCCTTTAATAAATTCATCAATTGAATCTATCCCTTTTTCATCTAGGTGTTTCACAAATACCGAACCAATAATTGCTCCTTTTGCTTTTGAAGTTGCTTGTTGAAAGGTTTTTGCATTAGAAATTCCAAAACCAACTATTTGAGGCGCTTTTAAATTCATTGCTGCTATTCGGCTAAAATATTCACTTTGAACATTACCAAAAGAACTTTTAGAACCTGTAACAGCTGAAGAACTCACCATATAAATAAATCCGTTTGAAATTTTATCTACATAGCGAATGCGTTCATCTGAAGTCTGTGGTGTAATTAAAAACACATTTATCAACCCATATTTTTCAAAAAAAGCTTTGTAATTCTCTGTATATTCTTTTATAGGTAAATCAGGAATTATCAATCCGTCAATTCCTATTTCAGCACATTTTTTACAGAATTCTTCAACTCCATATTGCATAATTGGATTAAAATAACCCATAATAATCAATGGAATTGAAACTGTTTTTCTAATATCGTTTAACTGCTCAAATAACACTTTTGAAGTCATTCCATTATTTAAAGCCTTTGTTGAACTCGCCTGAATTGTTGGCCCATCAGCCAAAGGATCACTAAAAGGCAATCCAATCTCAATCATATCTACTCCACTTTTTTCTAACCGCTCAATTATTTTTACAGTGTCATTTAATTGCGGAAAACCGGCTGTAAAATAGATAGACAACAGTTTTTTATCTTCTTGTAATTTTTTATTTATTCTGTTCATTTTATTAGTATTAAGTACCTAGTATTGAGTTTTGAGAAGTACCGTTTTCGAAATCTCACTTCTAATATCTCTTCTCTAAAATCTATTATTACAACTTAAAATATTTTATATACGTATCTAAATCTTTATCACCTCTACCAGATAAATTTAATACTACAATATCATTTTCTTCAAATATTTTCATTTTGAAAACAGCCAATGCATGAGAACTTTCAATGGCTGGAATAAT
>TARA_R110001583_G_scaffold412_2_pt1 | contig 100097 bp, 99 predicted proteins | sample TARA_R110001583 | Tara Oceans TARA_R110001583 (sample SAMEA4398432) | marine metagenome | biome: Polar Biome; feature: [MES] marine water layer (ENVO:01000295) within the mesopelagic zone...; material: water (ENVO:00002006), including particulate matter (ENVO:01000060) such as...... | reverse complement strand
TAGAAAGTAAAATTGGAAGTATATTGGTAAATAAAATTATTGATAGTCCAGAAAATACAGAAGCTTTAAAAGCAGAAAAACTAAAAGATATTGCTGAATTAAATGAGATTTTAGAGACTATTGATACTTATGAAGCTAAAAAACTAAGAAACCTTAGTGAATACTTACGTAAGAAAGCAGTGTGGATTTTTGGTGGAGATGGTTGGGCTTATGATATTGGTTATGGTGGTGTTGATCACGTATTAGCTTCTGGCGAAAATGTAAATATTTTAGTAATGGATACTGAAGTGTATTCAAATACTGGTGGACAGGCTTCAAAAGCAACACCTCTTGGAGCAAGTGCAAAATTTGCAATGAAAGGTAAGCAAAGTAATAAGAAAAGCTTAGCATTACAAGCCGTTTCGTATGGTAATGTATATGTAGCTCAAATTGCAATTGGAGCAAAAGATAACCAAACTTTAAAAGCAATTCAGGAAGCTGAAGCATATCCAGGACCATCAATAATAATAGCGTATTCACATTGTGGTGAACACGGTTACGATTTAAAAGATGGAGCAACACATCAGGAAAAAGCTGTTGAAACTGGTTACTGGCCATTATTTAGATTTGATCCTTTAGGAGCTAAAGGGAAAAGATTTAAATTAGATTCAAAAGCACCATCAGCACCTTTAGAAGAATTTATGTATACTGAAACTCGATTTACAAGAGTTGTTAAAGATAATGCTGAATTGGCTAAAGATTTGTTAGATAGAGCCCAAGAACAAGTAGATGTTCAATGGGAAAGATTAGAGCTTTATAAAAATTTATAAATTCTATTAATTTTGAAGTGCCAAGTGTAAAATACTTGGCACTTTTTTTGTACCTTTAAGTGTCGTTATAAAGCGATTTTTTTAAGCGATTTTTCATTTTAGAGAAGTTAAAATGTTTAAATCTTTTATTAGAAAAAATGCTATTATAAAAGTGCTATTATAAATTCTAAACAGATGAAATCAAGATCAGATGCTTTTTTAAAAGAAGCAATAAGTAAACTTAAAATTGCCAAAGAGGAAATGTTTAAACCAGCCGAAGATATTGTTAGTTATTCGGTATGTAAAAATTCACAATTTGCAATTGAAAATTTTCTAAAAGGTTATTTAACATCTAAAGAAGTTAAACTTCAATCAAACGAAACAATTGCATCTCTATACAATAAATGTGTAGCTGTTGATGAAAATTTCAAGACATTAGAAATGGGAGCAATTGGTTGTAAAAATCATGCAATAGATTCACGTTACTGTTCTGAAATAAACTCTGTAAGTGCTTGTTTTGACACCGCAGACAATATTGATACTTATTTAAGAAAAAATAAAATACTTTAACGTATAATTGTTTTTTAAGGTTTGAGAACTAAAAAAACTTGCTGTACATTTGTGTAAATTATTTTTAGAATGAATTATATTTTATTTGATGGTACTGTTCGAAATGCGCTTTTGCCATTAACGTACACAAAGCCAGTTGCCGATTTGCGAGTTGGCATACTTACCATTCGTGAAAAATGGGAAAAGTATTTAGGTTATACTACAACTACACTTACTGAAGAATATTTAGAAGAAAAATATCCAATGGTTGAATTGGAGCATAATGTAATGATTAATGCTTCGTTTTTGCCTACAAAAGCTTTAATTGAAGAAGTAAAATCGCTTAAAGAAAATCAAGCTATTTTTAAAAATGAAGAAGTTATAGCTTTTTTTACGGTTGATTCTCAAGAAGAAGTTGATTTTGAAAATTATCAGCAAATAGAATTCCCTTTTGATGTACTTCAAATTAAAAATACATGGGATATTTTCTCGTTGAATGACCAAGCTATTAGTGATGATTTTGAACTAATTACTGAAGGAAGAAAATCTCAACCTATTCCAGAAGGAGTTCAATGTTTAAATGAAAAAAATATTTTTATTGAAGAAGGAGCAACAATTCTTTTTTCAATTTTAAATGCTAATGAAGGACCTATTTATATAGGTAAAGACTCATTAATAATGGAAGGAAGCTTAATTAGAGGTCCTTTTACGTTAGGTGAACGCTCTGTAATTAAAATGGGAGCTAAAATTTATGGCGCTACTACAGTTGGACCTTATTGTACGGTTGGAGGTGAAGTGAATAATTCGGTTTTAATGTCATATTCAAATAAAGGACATGAAGGTTATTTAGGAAACGCTGTTTTGGGTGAATGGTGTAATTTAGGAGCTGACACCAATAATTCCAATCTAAAAAATAATTATGCGCAAGTACGATTATGGAATTATGAATCTGAAGGATTTGCAAAAACTGGATTGCAATTTTGTGGCTTAATTATGGGAGATCATTCTAAATGCGCAATAAATACAATGTTCAATACAGGTACTGTTGTTGGAGTTAGTGCGAATATTTATGGTAGTAATTTCCCTAGAAACTTCATTCCATCATTTAGTTGGGGTGGAGCTGCTGGTTTTTCTACCTATCAAATTAACAAAGCAAAAGAGACTGCGACTTTAGTTTTAAAAAGAAAAAGTTTAGAATTCAATGAAGTTGAGCAGCGTATACTAGAACACATTTTTGAAATAACTGAAAAATATAGAAATTTTTAGAAGAAAAGAGGCTGTCTAAAAAGTTTTAAAACTCGTCATTCTGGATTTATTTCAGAATCTCATCACATTGATAATCAATCATTATGAGAACCTGAATCAAGTTCAGGTTGACGAAAATCTCACCTTTTAGACGACCTCTTTTCTTTTTAATATGTGAATTGCATTAACTTTTCTTTTTAATAGAACCAGAGCCAACTGAAGATATTTTTTTAACACTTGGATTTCCTGAATAATAGATATTTCCTGAACCTACATTTTTAGCATGGATTTCATTAACAGCATTTATTTTTACATTTCCAGAGCCAGCAATTTTTACACTAGCAATTAACGCTTTCAATTCATAGCCATTTACATTTCCAGAACCGGCAATGCTACAATTGAATTCATTTGAATTTCCGTTTAATGTCATATTTCCAGAACCTGCAATTTTTGAACTTAAATTTTTAGCAGATACATTTAAGTTTAAATTTCCTGAACCAGCTAAACTTAATTCTAAGTCGGTAGACTCTATAATATCTTCTGAGTATACATCACCAGATCCTGCTAAAGAAACAGCATTTATTGTTTCAAAAGGCACAGTAACAAGTATTGTTTTAGTTGTACTAATAGTATAACCCTTTTTTATTTTAATCTTTAAGCTTCCACTTTTCACTTCAGTAACAATATATTCCATTAAATTTTCATCAGCCTTAACAATAATAGAGCCTTCGTTTCCTTTAATTAATTTTACATTAAAAGAGCCAGCAACTGCAATTTTATCATAATTAGAAACTGCTCTTGTTTCTGATTTAATAGTGCCATTTCCTTTTATTTTTTTTGAAAATATTTGTGCATTTAATGTTGAACTAATAATTAAGAATGCTAAAACACTTATAATTGATTTCATATCTAAGTTTTTAATTGTTAGTAAAAGTTACACTTCCGTAACTAGATTTTATTGTAATGTTACTGTTAGAATTTGGGGAATTATAATGTCCTTCATAATGTTTTGAAGAATTTTTAATAATTTCTTTGTTAAACGTGAATCCATCACCGTATTTAAAACCACTATAACTTAATGAAGCTGTTATGTTAAATGAAGCGTTTGGATGTAGACCAAATTTTAAGTGTGTATATGAGGATGTTACTTTTATATTTTTAATATGTTCACCTATTTCATTAATTTTTAGTGAACCATAATCGGAATCAAAATCTCCAGTGCCTCTTAATTTTCCAACAGTTGTGTGCATATAATCGCTGTTTCCCGAAATATTTCCACAATCTTCAATTTTTAAATCGCCATAATCACAGTTGTAATCTAAGTTGGTAACCATACCAAAAGAAATATGTGAATAATCTGCATTTAGTTTTGTCCTCCCAGATTTTTCAATGTGCAATGTTGAATAGTCAGCATTAATTTCACCATCTTTCATAAATTCAATAGTAGATTTATTGGTATAATCAATATTAATGTTGTTTTCAGAATTCAATAACTCTCCAATATGTAATTTTCCGTAGTCTAAATTAATAGTTGACCGTCCTTCTAACTTATCTATTTTTATGGTGCCGTAATCATTATTTAAATCAATATTGTTTGTTATTGGCATTTTAATAAGGTAGTCAATTTGCATATTAACATTGTTTTTGTTTCCCCATAAATTCCAAGAATTTGAAATTTTTTCAATGTTTGTTTTTGCAGAAACATAATTTGAACTAGATTCAAAATCAACATTAATTTGTTTTAAACGTTTTTCAACTTTTTCTTCATCGTTACCATTAGTTGTAATAGTTATATCAATTACAATGTTGTTTTCATTCCAAGTTGCAATAACTATATTTCCATATTTATTAATTACATTTAAAGTGGCATCTTTAACTACTTTAAACTCTTTATTTATAGTTTTCGACTTGGTGTATTTTCCTTTTTTATCCGTTGCTGTTATGGTAAGTGGAATAAGGAAAAGAATGAGTATTATTTTATACATATGTTTCATGGTTTTGTGTTTTTAACTGTTTAATAGTATCAATTTGAATTAATAAACTTTGCAATACAGTAATGCGTTGTTGAAAATTTGAAATCATTGCGTAAATAATTCTTTTATCTTCTGCACTTTCTTTGAGCTCTAAAGTAAGTGTGTTGTATTGCAATTCTAATTTTGTAATTTGTTCAAGAGCATCATTAATTAGTTGCTCGGTATCATTATTTCGTTCATTTTCAATAGTTGTTAGTTCATTTTTAATAACAGAAACAAAATAACTTTGAGTTTCTTCCATTTCAGGAGAAATACCTGCTAATTCCATTCCTGTATTTGAAAACGAAGCACCAAGCCAAACTCCAACTAATAAAACGATGGATGCAGCAACAGCTACATATGAAAAGAATTTATAGTTTTTTTTAGGAGTTGTTATAGCATTTAATTTAGATTCAAACCTGTTGAAATGCCCAATAGTTGGTTCTTCAATATTGAATTGATTTTCTAATTCTTTAAATATGTTATCTAAATTATTTTCCATTTTATTGTGATAATAGTTGTCTTAATTTATGTTTAGCCCTTGAAACCGTTGTTCTACTATTTTCATAACTTATATCCATTATTTGAGCTATTTCTTCGTAATCATAGCCTTCAATTAGATTTAAAGTAATGGCTACTTTATAATTGTTTTTTAGTTGCGCTACTTTGTTCAAAATGTCACTTGCTTTTAATAAACTATAATCTTGCTTTTCTTCAACAACATCTTTTATAATCACTTTTTCTAGCGGAACCGTATTTAGTTTATTATTGTTTTTTAAAGCAGTTAAACTGTTATTAATTACTATTCTTTTTAACCAAGCTCCAAAAGTTACCGTGCCACTAAAAGTAGCTAATTTTGTAAAAGCAGCTAAAAAGGATTCCTGCATAATATCTTCAGCTTCAAAACTATTATTTACAATTCTAAAAGCGGTGTTATACATAGCTTTGTAGTATTGTTTGTATATTGCAAATTGAGCGCTTTTATCACCTTTTTTACATTGTTCTATAAGTGGGTTAGTATGTTGAATTTGTACTTCCAAAAAACGATTTCTATTAAAAAGACATTAAAATTTGTAAACTGTTACAGTTTTAATTAAAATTACAAAAAAAATATTGTTTTCATATTAAGTTATTTGGCATAACAATTGAAATTTAATAATTGAAAGTATAGTTATAATAAATATAAACGATTGATAATCAGAAAAATAAATTATTTTTGCATTGGTGTTTTTTCAATTGAAGAATGTATTAATGACAAAATGACCCAATAAAGCCTATGAGTAATTCAAAATTTATAAAATTAGACAATATGTCATTAGAGCACCTTTTAGATGAAGATGCGGATTTAATACCTTTAATGACTCCAGAAGACGAAGAAGAGATTAATAAAGAAGAAGTTCCTGATGTATTGCCAATATTACCTTTACGAAATACTGTTTTGTTTCCGGGTGTAGTAATTCCTATTACAGCTGGTCGTGATAAATCAATTCAATTGATTAAAGAAGCTTATAAAGGCAATAAAATTATTGGAGTTGTAGCTCAAAAAAATGAAGCTATTGAAGATCCTACAATTAACGATATCCATAAAGTTGGTACTGTTGCTCGTATTTTACGAATGCTAAAAATGCCTGACGGTAATACAACTGTAATTATTCAAGGGAAAAAGCAGTTTGAAGTTGATAGCTTTGTTCAAGAAGAACCTTACATTCAGGCAACTACAAAACCACGTGTTGAAGATAGAACTGAAGAAAACGAGCCTGAATTTGACGCTATAATTGACTCTGTTAAAGAAATGGCTGTTCGAATTATTAAGGAAAACCCAAATTTACCTTCTGAAGCTTCATTTGCCATTAAAAATATTGAAAGTAAACCGTTTTTAATAAATTTTGTTTCTTCCAATATGAATTTAAAAGTTGAAGAAAAACAAGACCTGTTAGAAACTGTAAATTTAAAAGAAAGAGCGTTACTGACTTTAAAAAAGATGGATGCTGAGCTGCAACGTTTAGAATTGCGCAGTGATATTCAATCAAAAACGCGCTCTGATATGGATCAGCAGCAACGTGAATATTACTTGCATCAACAATTAAAAACGATTCAGGAAGAGTTAGGTGGTGTTTCATATGATGAAGAGTTAGAAGAAATGCGTGTACTCTCTAAATCGAAAAAATGGAATAAGGATATTCAAGAAACATTTGATAAAGAATTAGGCCGTTTACAACGTATGAATCCGCAAGCTGCTGAATATTCTATACAACGTAATTATTTAGACCTATTGTTGGAGTTGCCTTGGAACGAATATTCTAAAGATAAGTTTGATTTAAAACGCGCTCAAAAAATATTAGATAGAGATCATTTTGGTTTGGAAGAAGTGAAAGATCGAATTATTGAGCATTTGGCAGTGTTGAAATTAAAGGGTGATATGAAATCGCCTATAATTTGTTTATACGGTCCTCCTGGAGTTGGAAAAACATCTTTAGGGAAATCTATTGCAGAAGCATTGGGTAGAAAATATGTTCGTATGTCATTAGGTGGAGTTCGTGATGAGGCTGAAATTCGTGGTCATAGAAAAACATATATTGGCGCAATGCCTGGCAGAATTATTAAAGATATTAAAAAAGCAGGAACCTCAAATCCGGTATTTGTGTTAGATGAAATTGATAAATTAGCATCATCAAGTCATAACGGAGATCCTTCTTCAGCAATGTTAGAAGTTTTAGATCCTGAACAAAACACAACGTTCTACGATAACTATTTAGAAAAAGATTACGATCTTTCTAAAGTACTTTTTGTGGCAACTGCTAATAGTTTATCTACAATTCCTTGGGCTTTAAGAGATAGAATGGAGATTATTAATGTTTCAGGTTATACTATTGAAGAAAAAGTTGAAATAGCAAAACGTCATTTGTTACCTAAACAATTGAAAGAGCATGGATTAACAAAGGAGCATTTACAGATGGGTAAAAAGCAATTAGAAAAAATTGTGGAAGCGTACACACGTGAATCTGGGGTTAGAGGTTTAGAAAAACAAATTGCAAAAATGGTGCGTTTTGCCGCAAAATCTATTGCAATGGAGGAGGAGTACAACATAAAAATTTCTACTGAAACTATTGAAAAAGTATTGGGAGCTTCTCATTTAGAACGCGATAAATATGAAAGTAATGACGTTGCTGGTGTTGTAACTGGTTTGGCTTGGACAAGCGTTGGTGGTGATATTTTATTTATTGAATCTATTATTTCAAAAGGAAAAGGCCTTACAATTACTGGAAATTTAGGAAAGGTAATGAAGGAATCTGCAACAATAGCAATGGAATATATTAGAGCAAATGCAAGTGATTTTGGAATTGACAGTAAAATATTAGATGAATATAAAGTGCATATTCATGTACCTGAAGGAGCAACTCCTAAAGATGGTCCAAGTGCTGGTATTACAATGTTAACATCTTTGGTTTCGGTATTTACACAAAGAAAAGTAAAAGCCCATTTAGCTATGACAGGTGAAATTACTTTAAGAGGAAAAGTATTACCTGTAGGCGGAATTAAAGAAAAAATATTAGCAGCAAAAAGAGCAAATATTAAAGAGTTAATTCTTTCAGTTGAAAACAGAAAAGATATTGAAGAAATTAAAGAATCCTACTTAAAAGGATTAAAGTTTAACTACGTTTCTGAAATGAAAGAAGTTATAAATTTAGCATTAACAAAGCAGAAAGTTAAAAACGCTAAAAAATTATAAAATTAAAAAGCAGCCAATTGGCTGCTTTTTTTATGTGTTTCTAATATCTAAAATAAGCCCACTTGTTAATTTCCCTGAAATATCTAAATTGTAAATTTTTTCAGCCACTTCTTTCGGTGTAGATAAATCGCCATGTTCATATAAATCAATAAATCGCTGTACAGATTTAAAGTTCTCTTTTGGCGAATTTCTAGCTTCAACTTGCATAGCTGTATCTACAACTCCTGGGTAAATGGAAGCAATGCTTACACCATTATTCAGCTCTTTTTGTTCATTGGCAATTACTTTTGTCATCATATCAACACCTGCTTTTGATGCACAATACATAGACCAACTTTCGTATGGATTTATTGCAGCACCTGATGAAATATTGAAAATTTGTTTTTTGCAATTCCAGTTATTAGATAATTTAATAAATTGGGAATTTAGTATTAAAGGAGCTATTAAATTTACTTGAATTGTATAACTAATATCAGAAGGAGTTATATTTTCTATAGTATTTATAGTGCCTAAATCTCCAGCATTATTTATAAGTGTTATGTTTTTAGTATTATTTTTGTCTAAATGTGAAAATATTTCTTCAAGTATGTTTGAAATAGTATCAGCGTTACTTAAATCGCATTGGTATTGTTCAACGGTGTATAATTTTTCAACCTTACTTCTTGAAATTGAAATTACTCTATAACCATTTTTATGATATTCATTGGCTAAACCAAGTCCTAAACCTTTATTTCCTCCAGTAATTATTACAATATTTTCCATGCTAATTCAAATTATTTTTTAACGCTTTTTCGTATAAATTCACCCAATCTTCCACAGTCATTTTTTGCATGAATTCAGCAATTAATTCAAAAGGTATTTCTTCGGGTTTTTTAAAACGAATGCAACTTTTCCCCATGTCTAATTTACGTTTGCAATGCTTTGGGTATTCACTAACAAACCAATCTAGTAATTCAGAGTTTACATAAATTCCCATATGATATAAAGCAATAAAATTCTTTTGTGAAGCTATATTGATAAATGGAAGCGGTAAGCTTGTGTTACAGTGATAACCATCAGGATATCTGCTTTTTGGAACTACATAACCAATCATTCCGTAACTCATTTGTTCTTCAAACCCTTTTGGAATATTGTTTGCAATGGCTTCTCTTAATTTTTTAAAATAAGGAATCCTATCTTCAGGAATTTGAGCAATATATTCTTCGGGTGTTTTTGCTTTAATTTGCATAGTTGTAGTAATTGAGTACTATGCTAAGTTATAAATTATTTATAAAACTTTTTAGATTTGTTCCAAAATACATCCATTTCTTCCAAGGACATATCGTGTAAAGACTTGTTTATTTTTTTTGCTTCTGCTTCTAAATATTGAAATCTATTTATAAACTTTTTATTGGTACGTTCTAAAGCATTTTCAGGATTCACGTTTATAAAACGAGCATAATTTATCATTGAAAATAAAACATCTCCAAATTCAGCTTCTATATTGTCCGTATTTCCTTTAGCTATTTCTGCGTTTAACTCGTTCAATTCTTCCTGAACTTTTTCCCAAACCTGTTCTGGTTTTTCCCAATCAAAACCAACGCCAGCAACTTTATCTTGAATTCTGTTGGCTTTTACCATGGAAGGAAGTGATTTAGGAACCCCTTCTAAAACCGAACTTTTACCTTCTTTTAGCTTTAGTTTTTCCCAGTTTTGTTTCACTTCTTCTTCATCTTTTACTATAACATCACTGTAGATATGAGGATGACGATAAATTAATTTTTCTGAAATACTATTGGCAACATCTGCAATGTCAAAATCATTTGTTTCAGAACCTATTTTTGCATAAAAGACAATATGAAGCAAAACATCTCCTAATTCTTTTTTGATTTCTTGAAAATCATTATTAAGAATGGCGTCACCTAATTCGTAAGTTTCTTCAATGGTTAAATGGCGAAGAGATTCAAAAGTTTGCTTTTTATCCCACGGACATTTAGAGCGCAACTCATCCATAATATCTAATAACCTACCAAAGGCTTGGAGTTGTTGTGCTCTAGTATTCATAGATTATGCTTCTTCAATTTCTTCTTCCTCTTCTTTAATTGAAGCGAAATCAAAACCTTTTGAAGCTAATAAATTATACCATTGTAATACTTTTTTAATGTTTGAAGTATAAACACGTTCTTCATCAAAATCTGGTAAAATTTCTCTAAAGTATGAAGTTAAAACTTTACCACTTTCTTTTGGGTTAATGGCTTCTTTACCTTGTTCTTTTTTACCAATAGTTTTTAAAATAATTCTTAAAGGAATTTCCTCTTCATACGTGTAAATAGCGATTTCATTTAAAGCGCTAATATTATGCGTAACTGTAATTGGAAATCTTTTTGAATCTATCAACGATTCTACAATAATACCACCTTTTGATTGTGCTTTAATTTCATACAATCCTGGTTTACCGTTAATTGCTACTATATCTTTTAATTCCATATGTTTATTATCTTTTTAATAAGGGATATTTCATTCTATAACTAGGGTTTATTTTCCCCTTCGAAATATTTTCTAATTTCTTTTTAATTAATCTTTTTTTTAAGGATGAAATTTTATCAGTAAATAAAATTCCTTCAATATGATCGTATTCATGTTGTACAACTCGCGCTGCTAAACCATCAAGTACTTCAGTATGTTTTTCAAAATTTTCATCAACATATTCAATCGTAATTTTTTCTTGTCTAAATACGTCTTCTGTAATATCAGGAATACTTAAGCAACCTTCATTAAAAGCCCAATCGTCACCTTCCTCTTTTAAAATTTTAGCATTGATAAATACCTTTTTAAAGGTAGCTAAAAATCCACGTTCTTGGTCGTCTAAATCTTCATCTTTTTCAAATGGAGACGTATTAACAATAAAAAGTCTGATTGCTTTTCCAATTTGAGGAGCAGCCAAACCAATACCATTTGCATTCACCATCGTTTCTTGCATGTTTTCAATAAGCTCAGCCAAATTTGGATAATCCTTATCAATATCAACTCCCATTTTTCTTAAAACAGAATCGCCATATGCTATAATTGGTAAAATCATTTTCTATTTTTTGGATTGCAAAAATACAAAAGATTAAATGAATAATAAAATACTACGTTCTTCTTATTTAGAATTTAAGCTATTATTTTGGGCGAAAGAGCTTAATTTATGCCAAATTAAGTGTAGGTGCATTTCATCTTTGATGTGAATTTTTGTGGTTTTCAATAGAAAATGTATCGAGAATAGTAAAATTTGTACTAAAAATAGCCTCGATACATTTTTAACTTCATTTCATTGCTCAAAAAATACTAGAACAGACGTTTTTATTATTTACTTTCAACGGGTTTTTTAGTATATTTGAAATTAAAAATTGCTGAATTCTAAGGTTAAAAAAACAAAGAGACTTTTATTCACACCGTTACGCCAATTTATTGGATACAACTTGTATTATTAACGTGTAGCTACGTTGTGGATAATACCCCAAAAAATAATTATATGGAAAAATTAATCAATCAATATAAAGAAAATTCTGATTTAGTGTACCAAACTTGGTTTATTGAAAATGAGGAAAGATTAAAAGCATTTCGTTCTATTAAGCGAGGAGTTTATCAAGTTATAAAAGACATTTATGAGAATAAATTTCCAAATGATTTTAAAGGGAGCTCGTTAGAATTTGTACTTTCGTGCATCACTGAACAGAAACAGGTGTTTGAAGGAGCTTCTCATGCTTTTTATTGGAAACCGAAACTAAGAATACCTGATATTTATGAAAATCAAGATAACAAACAGGCTTTTGGAAAATTTTTAGAAAGATGTAGTAATGCAACTAATGAAAACCAATTAATTAAAGAAATTATTTCCCTAGATCAACTTAAAATAAAAGGAGTTGGACCGGCATTAACAAATATTCTTTATTTTCTTCACCCTACAATTATTCCACCTTTTAACACTGCTATGGTGAGAGGATTTAATTTGCTGTTTAATGAAAAAATTAAATTGGGATCTTGGAAAGAGTATTTAAAAATGAGAGAAATAATAATGCAACAAAACGAAAAATACAAAATGCAGCTTTCTAATGATCTTGGAGCGTTTTGCGGATTGCTTTTTGAAATTGGATCTCAAAATATTTTTATTGAAAACCAACCTAGTTTGAGTGATGAGGAGCGTTCCAAAATTTTAAAAAAGTTAGAGAAAAGGCATAAAAAGGTAATTGACGAAGATGAAGAAAAAAAATTACATTCTGAAATGCAATACCACCTTTTAAAAATAGGAAAAGCATTAAATTATGATGTGATTGCAGCTAGTAATGACCGTTCTAAAGATTATAATGGAAAAAGCTTTTCTTCATTAAGCTTAAAAGATTTTCCGAAAATTGATATTCAAAAAGAAACTTTAAATACCATTAAATTAATTGATATTATTTGGTTTGAAAAAGATTCTAATAAAATTGTGTGTGCATTTGAAGTAGAAAAAAGCACTTCAATTTATTCTGGTATTTTAAGACTTTCCGATTTATCTTTTTCATTACCTAATCAAAACTCAAATCTATATATTATAATTCCTGACAAAAGAGAAAATGAAGTTAAATTTCAACTTTCTAGACCTTCAATAGTAAATGGGAAAATTACAATTAAATATATATTGACTTCAGAGTTAAGCGAACATTGTGAGGCGCTATGTAAATTTGGAGATAGCCATAGAATACTGGATAAAATTTCAAAGGAATGTAACACAATGCAAAAATCATAACCCTAATTTGTTGGCAATTATAAAATTTGACAATTTGAAATTGTAAGCTTATTTATAAAACTCAAATTTTCGTGCAATAGTATTTATTTAAGGTGTTTACTTTTGATTTAGGTAGGTTTGTAATATAATGGTAGCACTAATTTCATCAATTAACGCTTTATTTTGACGTTGTTTTTTTTTCAAACCACTGTCAATCATACTTTGAAAAGCCATTTTTGAAGTAAAACGTTCATCTACACGCTTAATTGGAATTTTAGGAAATGTTAAGCTTAGCTTTTCAATAAAAGGGTTGATAAATTTAGCACTTTCACTTGGTGTGTTGTTCATTTGTTTCGGTTCACCAACTACAAAAAGTTCAACAGATTCATTTTTTAAATAAGCTGTTAAAAAAGAAAATATTTTTTTTGTTTCAACTGTAGTTAATCCAGAAGCAATAATTTGTAATTCGTCAGTAATTGCAATTCCTGTTCTTTTTTCGCCGTAGTCTAGCGCTAAAATTCGTCCCAAAATAATAACATAAATTATAAATTCGTTCAAATTTAGTAATTTAGAATGATACTTTTTTTTAAAATTATATATTTGTTGCTCATAGAATTTTTAAAGAATGAATGCAATTAGAGAAATTATAGAAGCTGCTTGGGAAAATAGAGCATTGTTAAAAGAGGAAACTACTCAAAATACAATTAGGGAAGTTGTTAATTTGTTAGATAGCGGAAGCTTGCGTGTTGCAGAGCCAATAAATAATGGTTGGCAAGTTAATGAATGGGTGAAAAAAGCGGTTGTATTATATTTCCCTATTCAAAAAATGGAAACCATGGAAGTTGGTATTTTTGAGTACCACGATAAAATTCCATTGAAAACAGGATATAAAGAAAAAGGAATTCGTGTTGTGCCACATGCAGTTGCTCGTCATGGTTCCTATATTGCGCCTGGTACTATTTTAATGCCAAGTTATATAAACATTGGTGCGTATGTAGATGAAGGTACTATGGTTGATACTTGGGCAACGGTTGGTAGTTGTGCGCAAATAGGTAAAAATGTTCATTTAAGTGGTGGAGTTGGTATTGGTGGTGTTTTAGAACCATTACAAGCTGCTCCAGTAATTATTGAAGACAATGTATTTGTTGGTTCACGTTGTATTGTTGTTGAAGGTGTTCATGTTGAAAAAGAAGCTGTTTTAGGAGCTGGTGTGGTATTAACAATGAGTACTAAAATTATTGATGTAACAGGTGCTGAGCCTGTTGAAATGAAAGGTAGAGTTCCAGCTAGATCGGTTGTAATACCTGGGAGTTATAAAAAACAATTTCCTGCAGGTGAGTTTAATGTCCCTTGCGCTATGATTATTGGACAACGTAAAGAAAGCACCAATAAAAAAACATCATTAAATGATGCACTGCGTGAAAATGATGTAGCTGTATAAATTTTTATAAACAATACTGATATTTTTGAAAATAATGTAAAATATTGATTTAGAGATGAGAGCAAATGGGTAGAATTTCATCTTTGTCAAACCATTTAGAAGTGGCGAAAGATACTTAATTATTTAGAAAATGATTTTCAGTTATCATATTTTCAACCCTATAAAAATTTATTATTTATTAAATTAAATAATTTTTAAAAGCAGTAATATTGTACTGAAAATTTAAATGATGCAAATTGAATTAAAGAATGCTTTAAACAGCATAAAGCATAAACAAATTATTTTATACCCAACAGATACTGTTTGGGGTATTGGTTGTGATGCTACTTCAGAAGAAGCTGTTAATGTCGTTTTTAAAATTAAACAACGTTCAGAAAGTAAAAGTTTAATTATTTTGATGGATAGTATTGAAATGCTTCAAAAGTATGTTCCTGAAATTCCAACACAAATAATTGATTTGGCTAAAAAGGCTTCAAAACCAACTACAATTATTTACCAAAACCCGAAAGGATTGGCAAAAAATGTAGTGGCTTCAGACAATACGGTAGCGGTAAGAATTGTTCAACATGAGTTTTGTAGACAATTAATTTCAGCTTTTGGAAAACCTATAGTTTCAACGTCAGCTAATATTAGTGGAAACGTTACTCCAAATAGTTTTAAAGAAATAGGCAAAGCAATTTTGGATAGCGTAGACTATATTGTAAATTTGCAGCGCGAAGCAGTAAATGATAAATCGTCTACCATTTTAAAAGTAGGTGATAACGGTGAGCTAATAGTACTTCGTGATTAATAAATTTTAAAACCTAAAATAAGAGTTTATTAAAGATATTAAGTTTCGTCAACCTGAACTTGTTTCAGGTTCACATCATACTAAACAATCAGTTTAATGAGATTCTGAAACAAGTTCAGAATGACGTTTATTCTTTTTAATGAGTCTTATTGTTTAGAAAAACATGATAGAAAATAATACTTATAAAGATGCTTTAACGCATCCAATTTTTGAATACATTTCAAAAGCAGCAGCTAATTTACAATTAGAAACCTATGTTATTGGTGGTTTTGTACGTGATTATTTTTTAAAAAGAGGAATCCCACAAGATATTGATATTGTGGCAGTTGGTAGTGGCATAGAATTGGCGAGAGCAGTTGCACAATTACTACCAAACAAACCAAAAGTAAAAATTTTTAAAACGTATGGTACAGCAATGTTACGTTTTGGAGCTGTTGAAATTGAGTTTGTGGGTGCTAGAAAAGAATCTTATAATGAAGATAGTAGAAACCCAGTAGTGGAAGATGGCACTTTACAAGACGATCAAAACAGACGCGATTTCACCATAAATGCACTGGCTTTAAGTTTAAATGAAGCTGATTATGGTGTATTGTTAGATCCTTTTGAAGGATTGAAAGATTTGGAAAATAAAATTATAAAAACTCCTTTAAATCCAGATATAACCTATTCTGATGACCCTTTACGTATGATGCGTGCAGTTAGATTTGCCTCTCAATTACATTTTATTATTGAAGAAGAATCCTTGAATGCAATTTCTAGAAATGCTGAGAGATTAGATATTATTACACGTGAGCGTATTGTTGTGGAATTGAATAAGATTATGCTTTCTGAGATTCCTTCTGTAGGTTTATTATTGCTACATCAAACAAAATTATTAGAATATTTTTTACCGGAACTAACTAATTTAGAAGGAGTAGATGAGGTTGAAGGACAAAAACACAAAGATAATTTTTATCATACGTTAGAAGTTGTTGATAATATTTCTAGAAACACAACTGATTTGTGGTTGCGTTGGGCTGCGCTGTTACACGATATTGGAAAAGCACCAACCAAAAAATTTGATAAAAATGTTGGCTGGACTTTTCACTCTCATGAATTTGTAGGCGCTAAAATGGTGTATAAATTATTTAAACGTTTAAAATTGCCTTTAAATGATAAAATGAAGTTTGTTCAAAAAATGGTTTTTTTAAGTTCACGACCAATTGTATTGGCTTCTAATGTTACTGATTCAGCAGTACGTCGTTTGGTTTTTGATACTGGAGAAGATATTGATAGTTTAATGACATTGTGTGAGGCTGATATTACAACCAAAAACCCTATTAAACTTGAAAAGTATCATCACAATTTTAAAATTGTACGGGATAAAATAAAGGAAGTTGAAGCGCGTGACCATGTTCGTAATTTTCAACCACCAATTTCAGGTGAATTAATTATGGAAACGTTTAATTTAAAGCCTTGTCGTGAAATTGGTCAAATTAAGGACGCTATAAAAGAAGCTATCTTAGATGGTGAAATTGCAAATGATTACAATGAAGCTTATGCTTTTATGTTGAAGCGTGCAGAAAAATTGGGGTTAAAAAAGAGAGATTAGCTAAGTTGTTTTTAGATTCATTCGGCATTTATGCAGCATGTCATGATACAGATTACACGGTTTATGCGAGCCTTAAGCAAGTTGAGATTGATGAAAATTCGCTTTTTTTGGACACTAACTTTCTAAACTTGTCGCGTTTTTGTTAAATACTCTTTTATTTTTAATGTCATATCTGCGTAAGCAGGTATCCATTTTGATAGGTACTATAGATTCCTATTTTTACAGGAATGGCAGGTTACAAGTGCTATTCTGAATGGTGTGTAACGGAATGAAGAATCTCTATATTTAATAGATTCTTCATTATCATTTAGGAAAACATTTTTTAGATACTATGTTAATACACTTTTAGAAAGATTGCATGGTAACTAGCTTAGAGTATTCTCCTTTTTTATCTAGTAAATCGCTATGTTTTCCTTGTTCAACTATTTCTCCTTGCTTCATAACTACAATTAAATCGGCTTTTTGAATTGTTGATAGTCTGTGAGCAATTACTAAAGAAGTACGGTTCTCCATCATTTTTTCTAAAGCTATTTGCACCAATTGTTCACTTTCCGTATCAAGCGCAGAAGTTGCTTCATCTAATATCATAATTGGAGGGTTTTTTAAAACCGCACGCGCTATACTCAATCGCTGTTTTTGTCCGCCAGAAAGTGTATTTCCACTGTCACCTATATTTGTTTCGTATTTTAAAGGCAAGTTTTTAATAAATTCATCAGCATTTGCAATTGTTGAAGCTTCAACTACTTGTTCCAAAGTTGTGCTTTCAACACCTAAACTAATATTGCTTTTAACGGTATCATTAAACAAAATAGAATCTTGGGTTACAATGCCCATTAAGCCTCTCAACGATTTTTGAGAAATATCTTTAATATCAATACCATCAATTTTTACAACTCCTTTATTTACATCATAAAAACGAGTAATTAAATTGGCTAAAGTTGATTTTCCACTTCCAGATTGGCCAACTAAAGCAACAGTTTGTCCTTTTGGTATTTTTAAAGAAAAATCTTTTAAAACAAATTCATCTTTATATTTAAATGAAATGTTTTCAAATGATATTTCAGAATTAAAAGATGTTTTTATTGTTGCGTTTGGTTTATCAACAATATCACTTTCTGTTTCTAAAATATTTAAAATTCGTTCAGCAGAAGCATTTCCTTTTTGAATGTTGTAAAAAGCTGTTGAAATTGCTTTTGCAGGATTTAAAACCAAATAAAACAACCCAATATAACCGAAAAATTCTTGCGGAGACATATCGCTGTTTTCCCCTAAAACCAATCTTCCTCCAAACCATAAAATAGCTATGATTGTTGCAGAGCCTAAAAATTCGCTCATTGGTGAGGCTAATGTTTTACGGTGTAAAACACTTGTCATTAAGTTTCTGAACTTTGTTGTTGAGTTGGTGAATTTCTTTTCAATTTTTTCTTCAGCATTAAAACCTTTTATAACGCGTAAACCGGTTAAAGTTTCTTCAATAAAAGATAGGAAATTACCAGTTTCTTGTTGCGCTAATAGCGAATTTGCTTTTAATTTTTTACCAATTGCAGATATTATAAAACCTGATACAGGTAATAATATAAATACAAATAATGTAAGTTTTGCACTAATAGCAAACATTGATATTAACGTAAGTATAATGGTTAAAGGTTCGCGAACGATTGTTTCTAACGATGTTAAAAATGAAACTTCAACTTCTTGAACATCAGATGTCATACGCGCAATAATATCTCCTTTTTTCTTTTCAGAAAAATAGGCTAGAGGTAGCTCTATAATTTTATGATACAAACTATCACGTACATCTTTTACAACACCATTTCTTAAATAAACCAGTACAAAAGAAGCTAAATATCGAAATAAATTTTTAAAGAAAAATAAACTAAAAGATAAAATACAAATAAAAAGTAAGGCTCTGTCAATTCCCCCGCTTTCCATCATTTCAGTAACTTGGTAATTTAGAGATCCCTGTACATAATTGAACAAGGTGTTTATTCCATTATAAACAGGTTTTTTATAGATTTTCTCTTCTTGGTCAAATAAAATGCCTAAAACAGGTATAAAACCTAAAACTGAAAGCACATTAAATACAGCATACAGAATGTTAAAAATAACATTCAGCCATGCAAACTTTACATATGGTTTTGCGTATTTTAAAATCTTTTTAAAATAATTCATTAAGCTAATTTCATTTCTTTTATAATACGTTGAATTTTAGTATCTAATTCAGCTTCAACTGTTTTAGCGTTTTCAATTGTATTTAATGCAGCTTTAACGCTAAAATAAAATTTAATTTTTGGTTCTGTACCACTTGGTCTGGCAGCAACTTTAGTTCCATCTTCAGTATGATAAATTAATACATTAGATTTTGGAACAGTTATATTTTCCACGTTGCCTGTTCGTAAATTTGTTTTTGTAGAGGCATCATAATCAACAACAAAAGTTACTTTTGATCCGTCAATTTCAGTAACTGGATTTTTACGTAATTCCACCATCATTTGTGCAATTTGCTGCGCTCCATCCATGCCTTTTTTAACAATTGAAATAAGATGCTCTTTGTAAAAATTATTATCAACATAAATTTGTAATAATTCTTGATATATTGAACTGCCATTTGCTTTAGCATTTGCGGCTATTTCACAAGCAAGTAAGGTCGCAGTAACAGCATCTTTATCACGTACAAAATCACCAACCATGTATCCAAAGCTTTCTTCTCCACCACCAATAAAATCTTGTTTTCCTTCTGCTTCACGCACCATTTTAGCAATCCATTTAAAGCCAGTTAAACCAACTTTAGTTTCAACACCAAAACTATCAGCAATTTCATTTACTAAATTTGTAGAAACAATTGTTGAACCAACAAATTGATTTCCATTTAGTTTTCCTTCTTGCTTCCATTGTTTAATTAAAAAGCTAGTCATTAAACACATTGTTTGATTTCCGTTTAACAACTTCATATTGCCTTCTAAATCTCTTACAGCAATTCCTAATCTATCACAGTCTGGATCCGTTCCAATAACAATATCAGCGTTTATTTTATCAGCTAAATCTGTAGCCATTTTTAATGCTGCTGGTTCTTCAGGGTTTGGTGATGCAACAGTAGGAAAATCGCCATTTGGTACTCTTTGTTCTTCAACAAAATGCACATCAGTATAACCTGCTTTTTCAAAAGCATTTGGCATTGCAGTAATTGATGTACCGTGTAATGAAGTGAAAACAATTTTTAAATCTTCTCTACCTTTGGTATTAAAAGTTCCATTTTTTACGGCAGCATCAATAAATGCTATATCAACTTTTTCTCCTATAGTTTCTATTAAATCTTCGTTTGCATTGAAATTAATTTCAGAAAAATTTAAACGATTAACTTCATCAATTATTTTAGTATCGTGCGGAGGCACAATTTGCCCACCATCATTCCAATATACTTTATAACCATTATATTCTGGAGGATTATGAGAAGCCGTTAAAACAATACCAGCATCACATCCTAAATGTTTTACTGAAAATGAAAGTTCAGGCGTTGCACGCAAATCATCAAATAAATATACTTTTATATTGTTTGCAGACAGCACATCAGCTACAATTTTAGCAAAAGACTGACTATTATGGCGACAGTCAAAAGCAATGGAAACTTTCAGTTGCTTTGAAGGAAAAGTTTGTTGTAAATAATTAGCCAATCCTTGCGTTGCTTTACCTAAAGTGTATTTATTAATTCGGTTAGTTCCTGCGCCCATAACACCGCGCATTCCACCAGTACCAAATTCTAAATCTTTATAAAAACTTTCAGTTAATAACGCTTCATTGTTATCAATTAGTTGTTTAATTTCTTGTTGTGTATCAGTATCAAAAGTATCTGATAACCATAATTGTGCTTTCTCTAATATAGACATGTTGTTAATGTTTGATAAATGCAAAAATAATGTTATTAACTGTTATTAAATACTAATTAATTACACTTTTACTAAATCGTTATAAATTTATTTTTTTTGAAATGGTATAACGCTTTGTATTTGATTTTGTGCGCAAAATAATTTCGCCTAAAAAACCAGCTAAAAAGAATTGTGTTCCAATAACCATAGTTACCAATGCTATGTAAAATTGAGGACGTTGTGTAATTAATCTGCCTTCAGGGTTAAAGAATAACTTATCAATCCCTAAATAAAATGCAAAAGTGCAGCCAATAATAAACATAATGGTACCTAATAAACCAAATAAATGCATGGGTCTTTTACCAAATTTAGATAAAAACCAAATGGTAATAAGGTCTAAAAACCCGTTTATAAATCGGTCAATTCCAAATTTTGTGACACCATATTTTCGTGCTTGATGTACTACTATTTTTTCATCAATTTTATTAAAACCTGCGTTTTTGGCCAGTACTGGAATGTATCGGTGCATTTCTCCACGAACGTCAACACTTTTTACAACTTCATTTTTGTAAGCTTTTAAACCACAATTAAAATCGTGTAATTTTAAACCAGAAGTTTTTCTAGCTGCCGCGTTAAATAATTTTGAAGGTATATTTTTTCTAATTTTAGAATCGTATCGTTTCTTTTTCCAACCAGAAATTAAATCGAAATCCTCTTTTGCAATTAAGTTGTACAGCTCAGGGATTTCATCGGGGCTATCTTGCAAATCGGCATCCATAGTAATTACAACATCGCCTTTTACTTCTTTAAACCCCGCATTTAATGCTTGCGATTTTCCATAATTTTTTTGAAATCGGAGACCTTTTACACTTGAATTACTTTGAGAAAGGTTTTCTATAACCTTCCACGAACTGTCCGTACTACCATCATCAATAAAAAGTATTTCATAAGAATAACGATTGGACTGCATAACTTTTACAATCCAATCGTGTAATTCGTTTAAAGATTCTTCTTCATTAAGTAGTGGAATAACTACTGATATATCCATTTATAATATGTTGTTTTTAAGCTTCTTCTTCAGTTTTTTTCATAATTAAACCTGCAATTAATGAAATAATAAAGCCGAAAAACAAGCTAATAACCATTACTATTGCAGAAATCATCCCAAAACTTGAGAATTTTTTAGACATTTCTACGGCATTTTCCAATTGTTCATCTGTTAGATTTGGGTACATTTCAATCATATTTGCTTCTTGGAATGCTGCTAAATTTGTAAAATAATCTCCCTGTATAAAGTTTACAAATACATAAAAATATATAATATAAATAATTCCAGAAATAAGAGATATTCCCAATCCAGTTTTTAGAGCATCTCCTAAACTTAAAAAACCGTTACTATTCTCTTTAAAAGCTTTAAGTCCTAATACTATAAGAACAACAGATGCAATCCCTGAGATTACTGATATACTCCAATGTGGTTTGTAAACATTTCCGAATGCGAAATTTGCAACGGCAATTAAAATTGAAACAATTCCTAACATTAAACCATAGTTTATCATAATTTGTTTAGGCGTTGTAGTTGTTGTTTGGTTTTCCATAATAAAAGTTTGATTTTAGATGAACAAATATACTAAATAGCGTTTTAGTATTTGATGTTAATTTTTAATATTAATAATTCTTTTTAATTAATTTATTAGTAAACAGTTCTTTAAAAAAGTTACATAAAAATATAAAAAAAATCATTGTTTATACTAAAAAATGATTGTAAATTTGCAGCTGGCAAGTCCTACACAACTAGCTCCCTTTGAATCCTCCAGGGTGGGAACACAGCAAAGGTATTAGGTTGTAGCAGTGTGATGTAGGTAGCTTGCCTTTTTTTATGCACTTTATTTAAAAGCTTTCAAAAGCATTTCTTCAATAATTAATTTATTTCACAATTCTTATTCTATTTCAAAAACTGTACTTTTGAACCCATAAATATGGAATTTTAATTTTTTAAATAATTTATTAATACATGTCTAAAGTAGTTTTAATTACGGGAGGTTCATCAGGAATAGGGAAATCTGTGGGTGAATTTTTATTGCAAAAAGGTTTTACAGTGTATGGTACAAGTAGAAATTCAGATAAGATAAAAAACCATCCTTTTAAGTTGGTTTCATTAGACGTGAATGATACTGAAACAATTTCAAATGCGGTAAACGAAATAATTTCAAAAGAAGGAAGGTTAGATATTTTAATTAATAATGCTGGTATGGGAATTACGGGACCTATTGAAGAAACACCTACCAACGAAATGCGTACTGTTTTTAACACGAATTTATTTGGAGCAATTGATGTTATGAAAGCCGTTTTGCCACAAATGCGTCTTCAAAAAAGTGGATTAATTATAAACGTAACTTCAATTGCAGGTTATATGGGATTGCCTTTTAGAGGTATTTATTCAGCTACTAAAGGAGCTTTGGAAATTGTAACAGAGTCAATTAGAATGGAAGTTAAAAGTTTTGGTATAGAAGTAACCAACGTTGCTCCAGGTGATTTTGCAACAAATATTGCTTCAGGAAGATATCACACACCTGTTTTTAATAATTCTCCATACAAAGAAGCGTATCAAAGTAATCTTAATTTAATGGATGCGCATGTAGATAGTGGGAGTGATCCAATTGAAATGGCTAAGGCTATTTATAAAATTATAAACACTCCTAAGCCAAAAATTCATTATAAAGTAGGAGATTTTATGCAGAAATTTTCGATACTATTAAAAAAAATACTACCAGACACCATTTATGAAAAGATGTTAATGAATCATTATAAATTGTAATGAATTAAGTACTTTTACCAAGAATAAATAATTGAGTATAACCTAATAAAATATAAACGATGAAATTTTTTATTGACACTGCAAATCTAGATCAAATTAAAGAAGCACAAGCTTTAGGTGTTTTAGATGGAGTTACAACGAATCCGTCTTTAATGGCGAAAGAAGGAATTACAGGAAAAAATAATATTTTAAAACATTATGTTGACATTTGTAATATAGTTGATGGTGATGTTTCTGCAGAAGTAATTGCTACAGATTTTGAAGGAATGGTAAGAGAAGGTGAGGCTTTAGCAGCTTTGCATCCTCAAATTGTTGTAAAATTACCAATGATTGCTGACGGTGTTAAAGCGTGTAAATATTTTTCAGATAAAGGAATTAAAACAAATGTAACTTTAGTGTTTTCAGCAGGTCAAGCACTTTTAGCAGCTAAAGCAGGAGCAACGTATATGTCTCCATTTATTGGTAGATTAGATGATATTTCTACGGATGGATTAGGTTTAATAGCAGATATTAGACTTATATATGACAATTATGGTTTTGAAACTCAAATTTTAGCAGCATCAGTACGTCATACAATGCATATTATGGATTGCGCTAAAATTGGTGCAGATGTAATGACAGGACCATTAAGCGCTATTAAAGGCTTGTTAAAACACCCTTTAACTGATAGTGGTTTAGCTCAATTTTTAGCAGATTATAATAAAGGAAACTAAGTTAGCAATTTTGTATTGTTAATTTTTGAAATAAAAAAAGGAATTGTTTTTTACAATTCCTTTTTTTATGAAAATTATTTTGATTTAGAAATCGCAATATTGACTCACGATTAAAGTTTATAAGGATGAAAAGTTGGAAAATTATGATTGCAAAAAATCAACTAACTTAATTTTTTTCGGTTAGTACTAAACCAATATAAGCATAAATTTTATGCATTATTAGCTGCTGTATTCTATTCTAATTGCTTTGACATTGCAATGAATTCAAAGTGTTCCTTTCCAATTTGGAAGTTGTGATTTCCAATTTCTGAAAATTTGTTTTTTATGTAGAAATTAATAGCTCGTTCATTACTGTTAAGTACTGAAAGCCATATTTTTCTAAAACCATTTTCTTTCGCTTTTTTAAGAAGCAAGTTTTGCAACTCGAATCCAATTTTCATTGAAAGAAAGTTTTTTAGCACATAGATTTTTTGCAGTTGACAAACATTGCTATCCGAGATAAATTCCGATTGCGAATTCAGTTTAAGTTTTGCATATCCAACGGCTAATCGATCTACAAACGCAATCCAATATACATTATTTGGTTTAGAAAAGCTGTTTTCAATTTTGTCAACAGAGAAAGTTGAATTGTAATAATTAAGCAAGTCCTGCTCGTTCCTAAATAAGTGACCGAAAGTTTCAGTAAAAGTTATTCTTCCAAGTAATGCTATATAACCAGCATCATTTTTAGTTGCTATTCTAATTTCTATTTTAGGAGCGTTCTGCTTCATTTGGTAGCTAACACTTTGTAAGTGTAAGATGTACCTTTAAATGTGTAATTAATTTCAGTTACTTTTTCGTTTTTAATTCTTTTTACTTCATCATCATTTAATTCAAAATCAATTTCGGTATAAAATGAGTCCGTATTTTTAATTTTATTTGATTCAATATCAGTATTATCTGAATTTAATGTTAATGTATCCTTTTCAAAAATAAAGGTTAATGTACAACCAGTTCTTTTAATTTTTTTTGATAAATCACCAATTATAATTGTTTTTATAAAAGGAAATCCACCTAGTTCTTCAAAATCTAAATAAACATCATTATTAGTATCTTCAGCATATTTAGTTCCTCCATTAAATTCAATTTTAGGAATTTTTTCAGAAGGAGTTTTAACTTTTTTAGATTTTAAAATATTTGAAAATGAAAATGCCATAGTAAGTTAATTAATTTTTTAATGATATGCTTGATTATGAACCAAATCCAATCCACAAGTAGTACATTTTGATGCTGATCCGGCACCTCCATAACAACCGTTAGTGCAGATGTAATGATATACACCAAAAGCATTTTGGGCAGGAGATTTTGATGCGTTTGTTTTAGGATTTGAGTTTAAATCAATTTTTGGAACTTTTAAAGGTCCATTTTTTAAAAATTCATTATTATGAAATGCTTGGTTGTGGGTATAAGGAGTATTACATGTTGGGCAATTCCCTGCAACATCACTTCCGCTACCTTCACATTTATTAACACAAATAAAGTGAATTTCTTTTGAGGCTACTTTTTTTTCTTGTGGTTTAATAACTGGTTTTTTTTCTTTACAAGAAATTGTACTTGCTAAAATTAAAACTAGAAATAGGTGAAATATTTTCATATAAATAAGGCTAATTGTTAATTTTCAAATATAGCATAAAATTATAAATTTAGGAAGCGTATAATTATTGTTTTGGCAAAACAAAATTATTTTTATGAAACTGCGTTTTGTACAATCTGCTTAATCCATTTTCATAATTATTCATCTCATCTAAAATAGAGTTTAGAGTTTGTTTGGATTGAAATTTAACTTTTGTTGTATTTCTTTTACTTGTAAAATACAAAGTATTGGTACTTAAATTTACAAATGGACAATAATCCATTTTATCGGAATTTATACTAGATCCTAAATTTTTAGCTTCCTCCCAAATTTCATCTTCATTTTTAAAACTAATATACAAATCGGCACTTCCAAAACCATCTTTTCTGTTATAACCAGAGAAAATAATAAAAGATTCATCGGGTGATACAAAAGCATTAAACTCATAACCTTCTGAATTTATAGCTGAATTTAATGAAATAGGGGTACTATATTTTCCGTTTTCATACGTACTTAAAAATATATCGTCTTTCCCTTTTGAAGTAGGTGCGTCACTTGTGAAATATAGATTGTTGTTATTTGTAACAGCAGGATAAAATTCATTTCCGTCTGTATTTATTGGTACACCAATGTTTTTGGGTTCAGACCATTTAGTTTTAACATTGCTACGTTCTACAAACCAAATGTCAAAATCTTTAGTTTTAATTTCTGAAGAGTTTAAAGGTCTGTTTGAAGCAAAATATAATTTTAATCCATTTGGAGAAAGAAAAGGTTCAATATCATTAAATTGACCCGAGAACGTTGCCACTTCAGGCTTAGACCAACTGCCATTTTCTTTTTTAATGACTACAATTGCTGATAATTTACTTAAATAGCTTTGAACAGAAAAGTACACCTCATTTTCACTGTTTGAAATACTTATATCTCGAACATTTGGAAATTGTGTAATTATTTCAGGTAAAAATGGTTGAATTTCAGTATCCTGAGAATAGCAAAAAGTTGAAATTAATAAAATTAGAATGCTTAGATTTTTCATAAATTATATTTGTTGTAAACTCAAATATATTGAAAAAAAAAGTCCAAACAATTATGTTTGGACTTTTAATAACTATTTAACATATTTTATAAGTGAATTACTTCATCATATGCCGCAGCAACAGCTTCCATAACAGCTTCACTCATAGTAGGGTGGGGATGAATTGTTTTCAAAACATCATGACCTGTAGTTTCTAATTTTCTACCTAAAACAGCTTCAGCAATCATATCGGTAACTCCTGCGCCAATCATATGGCAACCTAACCATTCTCCATATTTTGCATCAAAAATTACTTTTACAAAACCATCAGGAGTACCTGCTGCTTTTGCTTTTCCTGAGGCAGAAAAAGGAAATTTACCAACTTTTAAATCGTAACCTTGTTCTTTTGCTTGCGCTTCAGTTAAACCAACACTTGCAATTTCTGGCGTTGCATATGTACAACCAGGAACGTTTCCGTAGTCAATTTTTTCAGTATGTAAACCTGCAAGTTTTTCAACACAAGTAATTCCTTCAGCAGAAGCAACATGCGCTAACGCTTGACCAGGCACAACATCGCCAATTGCATAATAACCAGGAATGTTAGTTTGGTAAAAGTCGTTTACTAAAATTTTATCTCTGTCTACAATAATACCAACATCTTCTAAGCCAATATTTTCAATATTAGATTTTATCCCAACTGCTGAAAGCACAATGTCAGCTTCTAATATTTCTTCTCCTTTTTTTGTTTTAACAACTGCTTTTACACCTTTACCTGAAGTATCAATAGATTCTACAGAAGAATTTGTCATTACTTTAATTCCAGCCTTTTTGAAAGAGCGTTCAAATTGTTTTGAAACATCAATATCTTCAACAGGAACTAAATTTGGTAAAAACTCAACAACGGTAACTTCAGTTCCCATTGCATTGTAAAAATGTGCAAACTCTACACCAATAGCACCAGACCCAACTACAATCATTTTTTTAGGCTGTTTAGGTAACGTCATTGCTTGGCGGTAGCCAATTACTTTTTTACCATCCATTGGTAAGTTAGGTAATTCACGTGAGCGAGCTCCAGTTGCAATAATTATATTGTCTGCACTGTATTCAGTTACATTTCCTGCATTGTCAGTAACATCAACTTTTTTGCCAGTTTTAATTTTACCAAAACCGTCAATAACGTCAATTTTATTTTTTTTCATTAAAAATTGAACACCTTTGCTCATTCCTTCAGCAACATTTCTACTACGTTTAATTACGGCATTAAAATCTTTGTCAATAGCTTCAGCTTTTAAACCATATTCATCAACATGTTTTAGGTAATCGTAAACTTGAGCACTTTTTAATAGTGCTTTTGTTGGTATACAACCCCAGTTTAAACAAATTCCACCTAAATTTTCTTTTTCAACAACAGCAACTTTAAACCCAAGTTGTGATGCTCTAATAGCAGTAACATATCCTCCTGGTCCACTTCCAATAATTAGTACGTCGTATTTCATAATGTTTTGATTTTCTTATTTTTGAGCTGATAAAATATCAACAAATTTAATTCTTTTTTAGTTACATTCTTTCAGGAACGTTAATTCCTAATAAGCTAAATGCAGATTTTATTATTTCACTAACTTTTGATGAAAGTTGTATTCGTATTATTTTTTCTTCTTGAATTTCACATCCTAAAATTGGAACACTTTGGTAAAATGAATTGTATTCTTTTACTAATTCATAGGTATAATTAGCTATTAAAGCAGGACTGTGATTTTTTGCTGCATTTTGAATTATTTCAGGATATAGCTGTATTTGTTTAATAAGTGAACGTTCCTTTTCGTGTAACTTAATAGCTGTTATTTCTTGTGAATAATTAAAAGTAGCTTTTCTTAATATTGATTGAATTCTAGCATACGTATATTGAATAAAAGGACCAGTATTACCTGCAAAATCAACAGATTCTTCAGGGTTGAATAAAATTCTTTTTTTAGGATCAACTTTTAAAATGTAATATTTAAGTGCGCCTAAACCAATAGTTTTATAAAGGAATTCTTTTTCATCAATTGAATAGCCTTCAAGCTTTCCTAAATCTTGTGAAATTTCACGAGCTGTATTGGTCATTTCAATCATTAAATCATCTGCATCAACAACAGTACCTTCTCTAGATTTCATTTTACCACTTGGTAAATCTACCATTCCGTATGATAAATGATATAGGTTTTTAGCCCAATCAAATCCTAATTTTTCAAGAATTAAAAACAAAACCTTAAAATGATAATCTTGCTCGTTACCAACAGTATAAACAAGTTCGTTTAAATCGTAATCTTTAAAACGTTCAATAGCAGTTCCAATGTCTTGTGTCATATAAACAGCAGTACCATCAGCACGCAAAACTATTTTTTCGTCTAAACCTTCATCTGTTAAATCAATCCAAACAGAACCATCTTCTTTTTTATAAAAAACACCTTTTTCTAACCCGTTTGCAACTACATCCTTTCCTAATAAATAAGTATTACTTTCATAATAATTTTTATCAAAATCTACTCCAAGCTCTTTATAAGTTTCATCAAAGCCAGTATACACCCATTGGTTCATCGTTTTCCAAAGTGTAACTGTTTCTTTATCTCCAGCTTCCCACTTTAAAAGCATTTTTTGTGCTTCAATTAAAAGAGGCGCTTGTTTTTTTGCTTCATCTTCCGTTTTTCCTTCTGAAATTAATTGGGCAATTTCTTTTTTATATTCTTGGTCAAACTTTACGTAGTAGTTACCAACTAATTTATCGCCTTTTAAACCAGTACTTTCAGGTGTTTCATCATTCCCAAAACGTTGCCAAGCTAACATACTTTTACAAATATGAATTCCACGGTCGTTTATAATTTGTGTTTTATACACTTTTTTACCTGAAGCTTTCATTATTTCGGCAACAGAATAACCTAATAAATTATTTCTAATATGCCCTAAATGCAATGGTTTATTTGTGTTTGGGGAAGAATATTCAACCATTACAGCTTTATCACTTAATTTTGGAGTGACAAACCCGAAATTTGAAGTTTTATTAATACTATTAAAGCTTGAACTAAAGTAAGAATCTTCAATTACTAAGTTTAAAAAACCTTTTACAACATTAAAATCGGATACTTGTTCAACATTTTCTTTTAAGTATTCGCCAATTTTAGTTCCTATTTCAATAGGATTCCCTTTTATAAAGCGTAAAAATGCAAAAACAACGATGGTGATATCACCCTCAAAATCTTTTTTAGTAGCTTGAAATTCAACTGTTTCAATAGCTATATTGTAAATTTCTTTAATGCCTTTTTGTACTGCTGTTTGTAAAATGTTTTGCATAATTTTTTTACTCAATTATTTCGAAATGCAAAAATAGTAAATTCAATAGTATTTTTACTGTTTTATAAATTCAAATTCAGTAAAATCAAAATCTGGATTTGGAACATCTATGTGTAATTTTATTATTTTTCCTTCTTTATTTAAATCAAACCTTAATTTACCTTCTGGTAATGAACTTAAATTAGTAGGAAATCTAAACGTGAAAATATGATGATTCCAATGTTTTAGCGTTGCATAAAAAATAGGTGTTTCATCCATAGAAAAATTGAGTATTTCATTTTCTAAACGAACGGTAACACTACCATACATTTCATCTTTATAAGAGCCAATGTATTCATCTAATTTTAAATGAATAGTATTTAATTTACTTCTTAGCGCTTCATTTTTTTTATTTTTTGAAGTTTCAACACTGTCTTGCTGTTTTTTATAACTTAAATATGTTGAAGACCAATCTTTGCCATTTAAATTATTGGTAAGTAGCACATCTAAAATTTTATTAGTTAATGCACTTGGAACCCAATTTAGGCTATTTGTTAAAATAACGACTCCAATTTTCTTTTCAGGAATGAAAAATGATTTAGAAATCATTCCATCATAACCACCACTGTGTGAAATAATTTTAGAGCCTTCATAATCTTGCAAGTTCCATCCAAATCCGTATGCTTTAAAATGTACATTTTCTGAATTAGGACGAACTTTAAAATTTATTTTTGGTGAAGTTAACTCTGTAAAACTTTGGTTTGAAAAATATTTTTTATCATTAAAAGTTCCCTTGTTAATATTTAGTCTTAGCCATTTAGAAAAATCATTTACTGAAGATATTAATGCACCGGCTGGAGCAATATTATCCCAATTTAACCATTCAATTTCAAGATTTTCACCATTTTCAAAAAAGTAAGGTGTTGCTATATTGGTAGTGTTTTTTAGTTGCAGTGTTGAAGTTAAAGTTCGATCCATTTCCAATGGTTTCAAAAAAATGTGCTCAATATAATCTGACCAACTTTGTCCTGTAATTTTTTCAATAAGTTGCCCGGCAGTTAGAAAAGCGATGTTTGAATATCCAAAAGTTGTTCTAAAATCGTTCTTAGGTTTTAAATATTGTTGCGCAGCAATAATTTCTTGTGGTGTTTTTGTTGTTCCGTACCATAACAAATCACCACTAAAAGTTGCCAAACCACTTCTATGACTTAATAAATCAGAGATTGTAAAGTTATTGGTTACATAATCATTGTACATTTTAAAATAGGGTAAATAGTCTACAACTTTATCATTCCAATTTAATTTACCTTCTTCAACTAATTTTGCTATGGAAGTTGCCGTAAATGCTTTTGAATTTGAAGCAACTGCAAATAATGTGTTTCCATCAACTTTTGTTTGTTTCTCAATGTTTGAAAATCCATATCCTTTACTAAAAACAATAGAGTCAGCATTTACAATGGCAATTGCCATTCCTGGAATCTGCCATTCAGTTAATGATTTTTGAAAATAGGCATCCAAATGGTTCAATTGTTCCTTAGTTTGAGCGTAAACTGAGGTTATTATAAAAAATAGGAGTATGGAAAGTTTTTTAAATTTCATAGGTTGTTATTTTATCAAACGAATTTAATACTTATTCTAATAGTTATTCCCACAAATAACATTTATATATTTGCAATATGGAAAAAATATTAAGAGAATTACCGGAAATGGCGAAGGAAGTATATGCAGAAAGTAAACAATATTTTGCCAAATTAAAAAAGAGAACACCTAAAAAATTAGATTTGGTAATGCAGAAATTGCATGATGATGAATTTAAAAAAACAGATTGTTTGACTTGTGGGAACTGTTGTAAAACAACTAGCCCAATTTTTACAGATAAAGATATTGAGCGTATTTCTAAACATTTAAAAATGAAAGATGTCAATTTTATTTCGAAATATTTGGACCGTGATGGAGATGATTTTTACGTGTTAAAAACGGCTCCTTGTTCTTTTTTAGACTTGAGTGATAATTCTTGTTTTATTTATGATGTACGACCAAAAGCGTGTAAAGAATATCCACATACTGATAGACGTAAATTTATTCAAATAACGGATTTAACATTAACAAACGTTGAAATTTGTCCAGCAGCATTTAATATAGTTGAAGCCTTGAAAAAGAAATTGCCAATGTAATTTTTTTTAACTAAAATTTTAAAATTTGGTTATTTGGTGACTATTAGAAGTACTATAAATTAAAATAAGGAAGCCGTTATATATTATTTGTAACCCCTTACAAAGAATATATGGACTTCCTTAATATTCCCTAAATATAATTTTGAAAAGGTTCTCATTCGAATATACCTATCAAAAATTTTATATATATAATGTGGATTTTTAACTTAACTAACCGTTTATATACTACCAAGTTGTGGGGACAACTTTTTTAGGGTTTTACTTAATAAACATTTAATAATACTACCGTTGTGGGGACAATTTATTTGATGGTTTAACTAAATTCATATTTAATAATACTACCGTTGTGGGGACAATTTATTTGATGGTTTAACTAAATTCATATTTAATAATACTACCGTTGTGGGGACAACTTATTTGATGATTTAATTGAATTTATATTTAGTAATATTACCGTTGTGGGGACGACTTTTTAGGGTTTAACTGAATTTAAATTTAATAATATACCGTTGTGGGTCAACTTAGGTCTTATTCTATAATAAAATACATTTATGTGGGGTAACTAATTTACCTATTTGGTTTATATAGTTAAAATTAGGGACTAACGTGTTGATGTAAATTCTATGAATTTTAGATTTTAATTGATGTTTTTCATCAGTATTATTTTTTACTAATTTTAAATGAGGTTCTTTAGTAATTTGTTTTAGTGAATTAGATTTCATAATATTTGATTTAGGGGTTAATGATTAATTGGATTAAATTTTGAATACTCTTTCTTTTTTATTTTTTTATGAAAATTTGTGTAAAATAGTTTCTGTTTTCAGAATTTGAATTTGTTGATATTCCAAAGTGTGTGTAGTTAGGGTTTTCAATTAGTTTTCTATGAGTAGCACTGTTAAGCCAGCCGTTAACTGCACCTTGTGCAGAATTAAAGCCATATGCAACGTTTTCACCAACAGTTTTTGCACCTGCTTCGTTCATTAATGTTTGAGATCTTTGTGAAAAGTTGTCATGATTTAATTGATCAACTTCAATCATATAATTTGTATGACCATCAGCTACACCTGAAATAATGTTTAATTTACTTAAAGTAGTTAAGCCTAAACTTGTTCTATGGGCATTTACTAAGTCTAAAATTTCAGTTTCAATTGCGGTATAAGTTACAGCAGCAGTATTTACAACTTCACTATTTTCATTAAAGTAAACTCCATCTTCTTCAGGAGAACATGAAAAAAGTGTAAATGCTAAAATGAATAAACATGCGAGAGGGGAAGTTAAATTTTTCATCATTTTGGGGTTAGGGGTTAGGGGTAATTTTGTCTTTGGGTTTTGCTTAAATTTTTAGGGTTGATTTATTTGGGTATTTGGGGTTAAATTTTTTATGGTTGATTTATTTTTCGGGGTTAATAACTTTTAATTATAGTGTAAAGGTATAAGAAAAACTTTATAAAACAAATATAAACGTATAAAATTTACCATTCATTAATAAAAACATACCGTTTATTTGAATAAAGTGCTATTTAGTAGTGTTTTTGGGTGTTTATAATTTGAATAAAAATTCTGTTTATTTATTAAAACGCACCGTTTATTAAATTAAATGTGTTATTTATTTTGTGATTTGTGTCAATTTTATAGCGCTTTCGTATTTTAAACAGACTATTTACTTTAATAATGTATTCCTGATTTACAACAGTTTATGATTTCAAGTTGTATAAAAAGTATTAGAATTTTGGCAATAACATACTAGAATTCAAAAAAAGATAAACTTAGTTTTAAAAGGATTAAGGAAAAAGTATATAATTAAAGTTTGTTGCTCAAATGAAGTTATAGTAAATAATTCTTTGACGAATATTCATTAAATAAAAAGGTTCCACCAGTGTAGAACTTCTTAATTAATAATATTTAGCAATAAATAACAATACATGAAATAAACAACATTAGAAATCGAAATCTATTCATTCTCATTCATACAATAAATAGTTGGCTCTAACTTTTTTAAAGGCTTCAATGTTTGGTTGCCAAGATTTGTGAATTTCTTTTGCTGATACACCAGCTTTAATCTGCTGCTCTAATTTAGTAGTTCCTGCATGGATTGTGAAAGTAGTACCGAAGAAAGATTCTGTTTTAGGTGTTTTTTGGTAAGCATCAATTAACCAATAAATGTTTACAGTGCTTAATTTTTTCGTTTGCTTTAAATCAACTCCGTAACATAATTTACCTTTATGCTTTGGATATTTTGAGCCAAAGTTAGGTTGTGGAGTATACGTAAAATCACTTTTAGGGAAAAACGGAGCTCCATATTGTTGAAACTGATTTTCAGTTCCTCTTCCGGCGTTAATAATTGTACCTTCAAAAAAACCTAAACTTGGATATAAATTAATAGCCTTGTCGTTAGGCAAGTTTGGTGAAGGTCGTATTGGTAAATTATATGAACTTTGATGTGTGTAATTTTTCAACGGAATAATAGTTAAATTGCATTTTAAGCCCTTTTTCAACCAATTTTCGCCATTTATCATTTGTGCATATTCACCCATGGTCATTCCATAAACTAATGGAACAGGATGCATACCAACAAAACTTTTGTGCTCAATTTCTAAAGTTGGTCCGTCAATATAATGTCCGTTTGGATTTGGTCTGTCAAATACAATCAAGGGGATTTTTTGTTCGGCACAAGCTTCCATAACATAATGCAATGTAGATATATAGGTGTAAAAACGTACTCCAACATCCTGAATATCAAATACAACCACATCAATATCTTTTAATTGTTCTTCGGGAGGTTTTTTATTTTTACCATATAATGATATAATAGGTAATCCTGTTTTAACATCAAAACCATCAAGCACCTTTTCACTGGCGTCAGCTTTTCCTCTAAAACCGTGTTCAGGAGAAAAAACTTTTAGAACGTTTATTTTTTGTGAAATTAAACTATCAACTATATGTGTATATAAATTTTCATTTTTGAAAATTACAGAGGTTTGGTTTGCAACCACTGCAACATTTTTAGAAGCTAAAAGTTTCAAATACAAACTTGTTTGTTGAGCTGCTGGTAAAATTTTGGAAACAAGGGTATTAGTTTTCTTTAATTTTGAAGAATCAGATTGTCCGCATGAAACATCTAAACCAAATGGTCTTAATTTATATGAAGAACTAATTGGGATGTTCCCTGTGACCGAATTAGAAAAATAAATATTATCACAGGAAATCAAACTAAAAAAGAATAAAAAAATTAATAAGAAATATGTATTTTTGAACGAATAAGAAATCATAGATAAATTTGAATTACGAGTTATTTATTGCAAAACGTATTATTGCAGCCAAACAGTATAAAAGTAGTATATCTTCACCTATAATAAAAATTGCAATTATTGCAATAGCAATTGGAATTGTAATAATGATGATTGCTGTTGCTACAGGAATTGGTTTACAACAAAAAATTCGTGAAAAAATCTCAGGATTTAATGGGCATATTCAAATTACAAACTTTGATAATAATTATTCTGAAATTACGCTAAAACCAGTTTCTAAAAACCAAGATTTTTACCCTGAATTTAAAACTATTGATGAAATTAAAAATGTTCAGGTTTTTGCCACAAAAGCAGGAATAATTAGAACTGAAACAGATTTTGAAGGTATTATTTTTAAAGGAGTTTCAAACGATTATGATTGGTCGTTTTTTAAAGAATATTTAGTTGAAGGCGTTTTGCCAGATTATACCAATGAAATTTCTTTTGAAGTGCTAATATCAAGTGAAATTTCAAATCGGTTAAAAATTAATTTAGGCGATGAGTTTAATGTGTTATTTGTAAAAGAGGACGCTTCAAAAGCGCCTTGGCTTAGAGTTGTAACAGTTGTTGGAATTTATAATTCAGGGTTTCAGGATTTTGATGAAAATTTTGTGATTTCTGATATTCGCCACATTCAAAAAATGAATAAATGGAATGAGGATGAAGTGGGTGGTTTTGAAGTGTTTATAAATGATTTTGATGCTATTGAAGAAAAAAGCAGTCAAGTATATGAGCAAACAGCATCAACCTTAAATAGCCAAAGTGTTATTGAAAAATACCCAGCAATATTTGAATGGATTGGTTTATTTGATAATAATATTTACTTAATTATTGTTATCATGATTTTGGTAGCAGGTATTAATATGATAACAGCATTACTGGTTTTAATTTTAGAGAGAACGCAAATGGTTGGAATATTAAAAGCTCTTGGAAGTACCAATGTAAGTGTTAGAAAGGTGTTTTTATACAATGCAAGTTATTTAATATTAAGAGGTTTATTTTGGGGGAATTTAATTGGGTTGGCAATTTTATTCATTCAAAAATATTTTGAATTAATTACATTAAATCCTGAAACATATTATGTAAATACAGTTCCAATTTATATAGATTTTAGACATCTAATTTTATTAAATATTGGTACTTTAGTGTTGTGTTTGCTAATGTTAATAATTCCTTCCATAGTAATTTCAAAAATTAGTCCGGTAAAAGCTATTAAGTTTGAGTAACTCTAAATTATTTCAACAAGGTTAATGTAATAATTTAGAGCTATTAGTTTATTGGTTTAAAATAGTATGTTGCTAATAAGGTGAAATAGTTACTGAAAAAGTATTTTTACCTTTTGAAATCTTAAACATATCAGGTGAAAGCTCCTTTTTAGTAGTATAAGGATATTTAGTAATAGGTTCAATACAAAGCATTGTTGGAACTTCAGTCCACAACATAAAGTTATTAAAACCTTCCGTTTTAATTGAAATATTAGAACCGTTTTCTTTTATCAAAGAAATTTCATTGGTATTTAAAATTGGATAAGCAGAAGATCCACCTTTCATAATGTTTTTTATTGTTGCATTATGATCTATAGTTTTACAAATTTCTGATCCATTTCCTGATAATTTAAAAGCTGGATGATACCCTAGCATAAATGGCATTCCTTTTTCAGATTCAATTTCAAAAGAAATTAATAAAGAATCATTTGATACTGTATAGCTTTTTTTAAATACAAAATTGTAAGGCCAAAAAACAAATTCTTTGGTCGATTTATTAGGATACTTTGTATTTTTTATATGTGAATTTGCTGTATACTCTTTTTGAAAAATGACTGAATTGTTATCGTTTTTTAATACGATATATTCCAATTCTCTTAAAAGCCCATGTTGGTCTTGTATACAATTTCCTTTTGGTGTTGAAACCATAAAATTATTAGTTTCAGTAGGTCCAATTATAGGAAACATTTCAGTATCGGAATTTCTCCAACCAGGCTCACCTTTTTGATGAATTAATTCTTCATTGTCTTTTTTATAGCTAACTAATTCTCCCTTTTCAATTTTAACAATTGATTGAGTGTCTTTACTGGTTAAAATCATTTCTTTTTATTGATTTAAATAAAAACCCCTAACAAAGTTATAATAGGTTAGGGGTTCTAATTTGTTGTTCTAAAAATATTATTTATTGTTTTCTACAATGTAATTTAACATTTTGGTAACTAAATGTGCTCTGTCCATACCTCTCACATTGTGTTCGTGCATTGGGTATGTGAAAAAATCAATTTGTACTTTTTGTTTCACTGCTTCTTGCAATAAAGACATACTATGTTGCGGTACAACAGTTGGATCTACACTTCCGTGAATTAATAATAATTTTCCGTCTAAATTATTAATGTAATTGTGAACTTTAGCTGTTTTATAACCTTCAGGATTTTCTTGAGGTGTATCCATATAACGTTCGCCATACATTACTTCATAATATTTCCAGTCTGTTACGGGTCCACCAGCTACTGCTGTGGTAAACATTCCTGGATTACGAAGCATTAAACTTGTAGTCATAAAACCACCATAACTCCAGCCATTAACTGCAATTCTACTACTATCAACAAAATTTAAGGATTTTAAATAATCAATTCCTGTAAGTTGATCTTCAATTTCAGCATTTCCTAAATTTCTATGAATGATACTTTCAAAAGCAAATCCTCTATTAGCTGAACCTCTATTATCTAACGTAAATACAATGTAATTTTCTAAAGTTGCAAAAGCTGGCATCCATAAACTTGAACCTCCTAACCAAGAATTAGTAACTAGTTGAGCGTGAGGACCACCATAAACATACACTAAAACAGGGTATTTTTTTGAAGCATCAAAATCTGCTGGCTTTGTAATTTTCGCATATAAATTGGTTCCATCTACTCCTTTTAGGGTTATAAATTCAGTAGCACCTAATTTATAATCTTTTAAAGGGTTTTCAGAAACATATATAGAAGTTGCTTTTCCTTTTTTTGTATCTAAAATTTCAATATTTCTAGGAATACTTATACTGCTATAAGTATCAATAATATAATTTCCGTTGGTATTTATTTGTGTACGGTGTGTTCCATTTGTTTTTGTAAGTTGGGTATATTTTCCAGATTTTAAATTTACTTTAAAAGTATGAGCTTCTCTTGCATCATTTCCTGTTCCAGTAATGTAAACGTTTTTTCCTTTTGTATCAAAACCTAAAATTCCAGTTACAACCCATTTAAAATTGGTAAGTTGTTTTACTAATTTTCCTTCTGTTGTGTATTGGTATAAATTCATAAAACCATCACGCTCACTAAACCATATAAAATTAGTGTTGCTATTTGGTAAGAAAACGGCATCAAATTCAGGTTCAGTCCATTGTTCACTTGTTTCTTCAAAAAGTGTATTTACTTTTTTACCAGTTTCAACAGTATAACGATTGTACCAAACGTGATTTTGATCGCTATTTATTTCAGCAACTAATAGGTATTTCTCATCTGGTGTCCAGGATAAATTTGTTAAGTAGTGTTCATCCGAAGTATCAATATCTAAATATGTAGTTGTTTTGGTTTTTAAATTGAAAATACCAATTTTAGCTATTTCACTTCCTTGTCCAGCCATTGGATATTTAATGTTTTTTAATGAAGCAGGATACGTAGTTATATCAACCAAAGGATAATCTGTAACATTGCTTTCATCTTTTTGATAAAATGCTAAGAAATTACCGTTCGGACTCCAAAAAGTTCCTTTTACAATCCCAAATTCACTTCTGTGAATGGCATGACCGGAAACAATATTTTTATCTACTACTGAAGTAACTGCTACTTTAGGGTTTGAAGCAGTTCCAATATATAAATTGTTGTTTAAAGTATAAGCAATTGCGTTTGCTTTTGAATTGTATTCGTTGTTTTGTGCAGCTTCATTAAATGAAATAGTTGCACTTTTTGAATTGTTTGCATAATTATAAACTTCAACAGAATTTCCATTGGTGAAAGTGATTTCTTTAGCTGTAATTTCTTGTAAACGAGGGAAACGTTTTAAAGCAGGATATATTTTTTGAAGTTCTTCAAAAGATATTTTTTTAATAATTTTGTCGCTTTTTGCATCTGTAAATAGCAACTCGTTTTCTTTTTGAAACACGTATGTTTCAGAATTATCAACCCATTTTAAATTTTGTAAAGATGAAGGATACAAACCTTTATAATAACCTAAAACGGCATCGTTAATAGATAAATTTTGTTGTTGAGAAAAACCTAAAAAGAAGCTGCATAAAAATAGAAAAGAAAATATTTTTTTCATTTGTTTTGTTTTTTTATGATGAATAACAAAGTTAATTATTAAATTTTTTTAATATGTGATGATTATCAGTATTTAAAATTAAAATTGAAGTCGCGCCATTATTGGATAATGATCGGAATAACGTACATCATATGTTTTAAAATTATTTACTTCAATTTGTGTATCGGTTAATATAAAATCTATTCGCATTGGAAAACCGAAATCAAATGTTTTTCCAAAGCCTTTACCTGCAACTTCAAAAGCATCATTCTTACCATTTTTTAATTGATGATACACCCACGAAAAAGCATTATTATTAAAATCACCACATAAAATAGTTTTATAGGTTACTTTTTTTTGATGTTGAATAATTAATTCGACTTGATTTGCTTGTTTTTTAAAAGCTTTTTCAACTCTTATTTTAAGTTTTTCAGAATTTTCCTGATTGAAATAATCTTCTTTTGGATTGATGCTTAAAGATTCTAAATGAACATTATACACTCTAATGGTATCTTTATTTTTAATGATATCTGCAAAAATTGTATTGTTGCTACTATTTGAAAAATTTAATGAACCAGAATTTATAATTTTGTATTTTGAAAAAATAGCGTGACCAAATAGTTTACTTTTTTTACTAGCTTTTATGTATTTATAAGGAAATTTAAAACCAATTTTCAGGGTAGGATTGAATTCTTGTAAACATAAAATATCAGGTTCTTTTTCATTAATGAAATCATAAATTTTTTGGTCGACATTGTCTTTTTCAATCCAGTTGTAAATATTAAACATCCGTACATTATAGCTCATTACTTTTACATCAGTACTTAACAATATTTTTTTTTCTTCAAAACCATATAGTTTTGTAATATATTGAAAACCAATTAATAAAATTAAGGTAGAAATTAAAAATTGACGTTTTAATTTTAGTATCCAATAGAGAATAAATAGCAGGTTTATTAGTATAAGAACAGGAACAGAAAGGCTGAAAAATGATATTAATGAAACAGTATTAGGAGAAATATAATAACTCAAAAATGAAATAAAAAGTAAAGTTGCCAATAGAGTATTGACAATTGCAACTAGTTTATCTAATAATGATAATTTTTTCATCAATTTACTTTTTCCCCGCTCTAAACAAAAAATTCTTTTCTTCTTGTGTTAAGCTTTCGTAACCCGATTTACTTATTTTATCAAGAATATCGTCTATTTTACGTTGCTTTGTTTTAGAAACTTCATTTGTATCAGTAGTTCTTTTTTTTGTTTTATAAACTGCTTTAAAAGGGGATTTCTTTTTAGGTTCCAATACATTTGCGAAGTAATTTAGAAGTACTTCAAACCATTTACCAATATCATTTCCTTGTTCAAGTTGCTTTGCATAGATATACCCAAAAACTGCCCCGCTAATGTGAGCAATTGCTGTTCCTTTATCTGGATTTGCTAATTGTAAAATGCTCAACACAACCCAAATAGCCGCTAAAACCCAAAGTTCAATACTGCCAATAAAACGTAATCGAATAGCATAACGAGGAATTTTAGTTGCAATAGCAATAAATATGGTTGTTACAGCTGCAGAAGCTCCTGCTAGTGGAAGTGCTCCAGTTTTATCAATGAAATAATAATACCCTAAAAATATAATGGCACCAAAAATACTTCCTAAAAAATAAAAATTGAGAAATTGTTTTTTGTTGTAAAAGTTCAAAAATAAGTTTCCAAGATAGTATAATACTAAAAGGTTAGATAGTACATGAAATAAATTCTGATGTATAAAAGCGTACGTAATAAGCGTCCATGGTTTGTATAAAAAAAGATCTAAATTTGAAGGCAGCGCAAACCATTCAATGATATATTTTTGAAGCAAAACGGTTACTAAAAATAAAAATACATTGATGTAAATTATTTTTTCAACGATGTTAGCTTTGTTGAAGGCTTGTTTTATGTCGTTTATAATATTCAAATTAGTTCCAGCGTTTAAATTGATTTTGTTTCCAATACCAAGCAATTAAAAATCCTATTAAAGCACCACCAACGTGGGCAAAATGAGCTACATTTCCAATGGAATATTTGGTCATTCCAAAGAATAAATCTCCTAAAATAATGGCAGGTATAAAATATTTAGCTGCAATAGGTACAGGGAAAAATATCAATGCCAATTTCGAATTAGGAAAAGACAATCCAAATGCGACTAATATTCCATAAATTGCACCAGAAGCACCAACTGCCGGTGTATGATATGTTGCGTAAAACTCGGATAATTCGGCTTCTGAAAGATACTCTAAAATTTGATTGTTATAACTACCAGTATTTAAAATATTTTGAATTTCAGTACCTGATAATCCAATTTTTATAAGTTCTTCAAAAACTCCATTAAATTGGTAATAATTAACCAATGTGTAAATTACACCAGCTCCCAAACCTGCTGAAAGATAGAAAAATATAAATTTATTACGTCCCCACATTTGTTCTAATGGTGTACCAAACGCCCATAAACCATACATGTTAAATAGTATATGAGAAAAACCTCCATGCATAAACATATGTGTTGCAAATTGCCAAATTCCAAATTTTGGATTTTCAGTAAAATAAAGAGCAAACATACTTTGCAAATCAAAACCCTGAATAAGTTGAGGTGCTATAAATAATATAACATTTATAATTATTAAATGCTTAACAGCTTCTGTAATTCTTCCCATAATTTAATACTAGTTTACACTAGTTAATTGTTAAATCTTTTATCAATTTCTTCAATATTTACAGTTGTAAACGTTATTTTTCCAAAAGGAGAGAGATCTGGTTGCTTACAAATAAACAATTTATTTACAATTTCTTCTTGCTCTCTTAAATTTAATTTTGTGCCTGTTTTAATGGCTAAACTTTTTGCTAAACTTTTTGCCATGACATCTAATTGACTAAAACTAGCATCAGGAATATCGTTTTTTATATCTTCTAACAACTGCTCAATAATAATAGTTATTTGACTTTCAGTAATCGTTACTGGAATGCCATTTACAACAATTGCATCGTCTAATATTTTATCAAATAAAAAGCCAACACTTTCTAAATTTTCTTTTATTTCTTTTATCAATTCAATATCACTTTTATTAAATGAAATTTCTAAAGGAAATAATAACTGTTGGCTCATTGCTTCTCTAACAGTAATATTTTCTAAAAATTCTTCATATAATATGCGTTGATGTGCTAAATGCTGATTGATATACACAATACCAGATTTTATGCTGCTTACAATGTATTTTTTATGAATTTGATAAGTTTTGCTATTTGGTTTATCATCTGAAAATAATGAACTATTAATAGTTTCAGCTTCTACTTCAATTTTTTCAATATCTAGTCCTGTATACAAACTTTCCCATTGTTGGGAATTTTCACGTTTATATGGAAATTGCACTGCTTTTTGCTTTAGTTCTGATTTAAACGGATTAAAATCTGGATTTACAATTACTTTTGGTGTCTCAAATTTTTTATCCTTATAACCGTAAGGCGTGTCAAACGAAGCACTTCTATCAAAATCAAGTACAGGTGCTACATTGTATTGGCCAAGACTATGTTTAATAGTTGAACGTAAAATAGCATACAGCGTTTTTTCATCATCAAACTTAATTTCTGTTTTTGTTGGATGAATATTTATATCAATACTTTTTGCAGGAACTGTTAAATATAAAAAATAGGTAGGAAAATAACCTCCAGAAAGTAAGCTTTCAAAGGCGCTTGTTACAGCATGGTTTAAATACGGGTTTTTTATAAAGCGGTCATTTACAAAAAAGAATTGCTCACCTCTTTTTTTCTTTGCAAATTCAGGTTTAGCAACAAATCCATTAATTTCAATAACATCAGTTACTTCATTTATAGGAACCAATTTTTCGTTGGTTTTTTTTCCGAAGATAGCAACAATACGTTGTCGTAAATTGCCTGTACTTAAATTGTAAACTTCACTTTCGTTATGGTAAAATGAAAAAGAAATAGTAGGATGCGCTAATGCAACTCGTTGAAATTCACTTATTATATGACGTGTTTCTATGCTATTTGATTTCAAAAAATTTCTTCGAGCAGGAATGTTGTAAAACAAATTTTTAATTGCTATTGAAGTTCCTTTTGATGTTGAAACATTTTCTTGAAAAATAAGTGTACTTCCTTCAATTTTAATATAAGTACCTAATTCTTGATTTTCTTGTTTAGATTTTAAATCTACATGCGCAATGGCTGCAATAGAAGCTAAAGCCTCTCCTCTAAAACCTTTAGTGTTTAAATTAAATAAGTCTTCAGCCTTTTTTATTTTTGAAGTTGCGTGACGCTCAAAACTAAGTCTGGCATCTGTTTGGCTCATTCCTTTTCCATTATCAATAACTTGAATAAGAACTCTACCAGCTTCTTTAATAATTAATTTTATGCTAGTAGCTTCAGCATCAATTGCATTTTCAAGTAATTCTTTTACAACAGAGGCTGGTCGCTGTACAACTTCACCTGCTGCAATTTGATTTGCAACATGGTCGGGTAATAGCTGAATAATATCTGGCATCTAAAAAGGATTCTTGAATATTGATAAATCGAAATCAATAATATATAAAAACACGAAGACTAATACCGCAATAATAATTAAAATTACTTTATTAAAGCCTCTGTTTTCTGCATTTTCACTTTCTTTGAATGCCGATTGAAATTTTTCTTTGATTCCTTTAGTTCCTCCTACGGTAGTTCTGAATTCGTCAAATTTATGACCAATTTCATAAGGATTCCCCTCACCTTTATAATATCTAGGTTGATATTCAAATTTTTTACTTGTACGTTTTCTCAAAAATCCCATAATAGTCAAAAATACTGAATTCTGAAGTTGTGGTCAAATATTGTGGATAAGAAGTCTGTTAAAACTGTCTTAAAGCTGCCATTTTAATAGCAACAACAGCACATTCTATCCCTTTATTTCCATGTATTCCACCAGAACGGTCAATAGATTGTTGCTTCGTATTATCTGTAAGTACACAAAATACAACTGGAACATCATATTTTATATTCAAATCTTTAATGCCTTGAGTTACTCCGTCACAAACAAAATCGAAATGTTTTGTTTCTCCCTGAATAACATTACCAATAGCAATAATAGCATCTAACTTTTGAGTTTCTAACATATGTTTACATCCAAAAATAAGTTCAAAACTTCCAGGTACATTCCAACGTAAAATGTTTTCTTTAGTTGCACCGTTATGCATAAGTGCTTGTTCAGCGCCTAAAAATAAATTTTCAGTAATTTCTGGATTCCATTCAGAAACAACAATCCCAAATCGAAAGTTCTTCGCATTTGGGATTGTAGATTCATCGTAATAAGATAAATTAGTTGTTGCCATTACAGCTTATTTTTTAGATGCGTAAGCCGCTTTGTTGATATAAATATCAATATTTTTTGCTTCTTCAGAATTAGGGTAATCTGTTTTAATTCTGTTGAAAAGCTCTAATGCTTTTGAAAATTTTTCTAAATCCATAGCTGTATTTCCTGCTTTAAAAAGAAATAAAGGACTAGAAAAATTGTTATCTTGTAAATTAGCAGCTTTTAAGTAATAATCTAAAGCATCTTCAGGTTGGTTAATTTCAGCAAATGCATCGCCAATTGCTCCTTTAGCAGTTGGGCCTAATAACTCATCTTCTGAAGAGAATTTTTCTAAATGTGCAATAGCTTCTTTGTAGTTTTTTGTTTTCAAGTAAGAAATACCAGCATAATAGTTTGCTAAATTTCCTGCTTTAGTCCCACTGTATTGATTAGATACATCAACAAAACCTAATTTTCCATCAGCACCATCTAAACCTAATGTAAATAAAGAGTCTACAGCAACAGCACTACTATTTGCTTTTTCAAAATATGCTTTTGGGAATGCCAATTCATCAGCGGCTTCTTTTTCTTTAGGAGCTGTAATATATTTTTGGTAAGGTAAATAACCTAAAATTAAAGCTACAATTAATCCTAAAACTATAAATATTGTTTTTTGGTTTTTAATTACGAATTTTTCAGATCTTGAAGCTGTTTCATCTAATGTGTTAAATACATCAGCAGTAGTTGAATGTTCTTCAGTTTTATTTTGAGCTTTTTTTGCTTTACTTCCTGTCTTTTTATATGTTGCCATTTATTGTAATAATTTGTAGGCGCAAAAATAGCCTTTTTAATTGGAAAGTAAAAATGCAATTATATCAAAATTTCCATTTATTTTCAATAATTTTAAACTTTCAAAATAAATAGATGCACTTACAAAAAATCACACTTGTAAATTTTAAAAATTTCGAATCGCAAACGTTTGATTTTCAGGAAAAAATAAATTGTTTTGTTGGAAATAATGGTGTTGGTAAAACCAATGTTTTGGATGCAATTTATTATTTATCTTTTGCTAAAAGCTACTTTAATTCGGTAGCAACGCAAAATATTAGGCATTCTGAAGAGTTTTTTATGATAGAAGGGGAATACCATATAAATGATAAGGTAGATTCTGTTGTTTGTAGTTTAAAACGGGGGAATAAAAAAGTAATAAAACGTAATGGAAAAGTGTATGAGAAATTTTCAGACCACATTGGCTATTTACCTTTAGTTATTATATCTCCAGCTGATAGAGATTTAATTACAGATGGAAGTGAGACACGTAGAAAATTTATTGATAATGTTATTTCACAATCAGATGCACAATATTTACAAACTGTAATTAAGTATAATAAAGTATTGATTCAGCGAAACTCTTTATTAAAATATTTTGCAGTAAATAGAACTTTTGATGCTATAAACTTAAAAGTATATGATGAACAATTAAAAAGGTATGGAAATGTAATTTTTGAAAAACGTACCGCATTTTTAAATGAATTCATTCCAATTTTCAAAAATAGATATAAGGCAATTTCAAATAGTAGTGAGCGTGTTGATTTAGTTTATAAAACCCAATTAACAGCTATTAATTTTTTAGATTTGCTTGAACAAAATGCAGAACGTGATAGAGTGTTACAATACACAAGCGCGGGCATACATAAAGATGACTTAACTTTTGAAATTGATGGTTATCCAATTAAAAAATTTGGTTCTCAAGGACAACAAAAGTCTTATTTAATAGCGTTAAAACTAGCGCAGTTTGATTTTATAAAAGCACAGGCTAATGTAAAACCAATTTTATTATTAGACGATATTTTTGATAAGCTAGATGATTTAAGAGTAGCACAAATACTAAACTTAGTAAATAAAGAAGAATTTGGGCAGTTATTTATTAGTGATACACATAAAGATAGAACTGAAGAGGCTGTAAAAGCAACAAACCAATCATATAAAATATTTCAATTATAATGGCAAAGCGTCAAAATGAATTTCATTCTATTCAAGATTTAATGAAGGATGTTATTAAAGAGAATAAATTAACAAAAGGAATGCATCAAATTTCTGTTAAAGATGCTTGGGCTAAATTAATGGGAAAAGGAGTTGTTTCTTATACGAATAAGGTTGAGTTAAATGGAAAAACCTTAATTGTAAACTTAAAATCTTCTGTTTTAAGAGAGGAATTAAGTTATGGCAAAGAAAAAATAGTTAAAATGATGAATGAAGAATTGGGTGAGCCACTAATTTATAAAATAATATTAAGCTAAAAAAAATCCGTTTTTAACGGATTTTTTTTTGGCCTTATTTTTAAAAGAAATTTCCTGAAAAAACTTCTCTTCCTGAAAAATGAAAAGCGCTTTCAATTTCAGCATTTTCATCACTATCTGAACCGTGAATAGCATTGTTTCCTATTGATTCAGCATATAATTTTCGTATGGTGCCTTCAGCAGCATCTGCTGGATTAGTGGCTCCAATTAAAACTCTAAAGTCTTCAACAGCATTTTCTTTTTCTAAAATAGCTGATACAATTGGTCCACAAGTCATATAATCAACTAATTCACCAAAAAATGGACGCTCATTATGAATTTTATAAAACTCTTCAGCTCCAGCTCTTGTTAATCTAGTCATTTTCATAGCTATAATTTTAAAACCTGCAGCATTAATTTTTTCTAAAATTGCTCCAATATAACCCTTGTCAACTGCATCAGGTTTTAGCATTGTAAATGTTCGGTTTGTTGCCATTTGTATTTTTTAGTTTTTTAATTGCCGCAAATATAGTATTTTATAGCTAAAATCAAATTTAGGATTAATATTTTTGAATATGGTTTTTTAACAGCATATTATTTTCACCACGAATTTCCATTTGTACAGTATTTAATTCAAAGTTAAATCTTAAAATTCCAAAGTTTTTTTCTGAAACCACATCAACAATTCTATAGGTATTGAGTTCACTTTTGAAATTAGTATAAGCGTGTGTCATTCCGCTTGAAGTGAAATCAATTAGTGGGTAATTTAAACCGTTAATATTATTTTTTGAAATTTCAGAGATATGTCTATCTCCAGATAAAATAATGGTATTTTTGGCTTGTGTGGTTTTTAATAAATCTTCTAATTTTTTAACTTCATTTGGCATGGTTCCCCAGCTTTCAAAACCATGTTCATAAGATAAAAATTGTATACTGCTCATAATAATGTTAAAATGAGCATTAGAATTTTTAAGTTGATTTTCTAACCATTTCATTGTTTATTTCCAAGCATTGAATTATTTAAATGGTTATTGGGTTTATATCTTTTAGCAGTTATGGTGTCAACAGTTAATCCCGTTCTAAAATAACGAGTATCTAAAACTATAATTTTTATGCGATTTTTATTAATTAGATAATCTTTTGCAAAATAAACACCTTCTTGTTTTCTTCTTTTATCGTTTTTTGGAATATCAAGAAAATCTAAAAATAATTGTTGTGCCGCTTTTTTTGAGAATATTCAAAACCTCCATCATTTAATCCATAATCGTGATCATCCCAGGTTGCTAAAATATCCACTTTTTTTATGAATTTTGAATACGCAGGATTCCTTTTCTGTTTCAAATAATTTTGCTTCATAAAAGCCATGTCTTCCGTATCAGAATAAATAATATCTCCACCCCAAATCCAAACATCAGGATTATTTTTTTCAATTTCTGGCCATAATGTATTTTCCAAAACCTGATTGTTACATGAACCAAATGCTATTGTAAATTCAGCTTCTTTTTTAGTTGTTTTACAGGCGGTAAATACTAAAAAGAGGAGTATAATAATTTTGCTGTAATTCATTTTTTTGATTTTTTAATCAGGGTTAAACAAATATACATTCCTTAATTAAATAAAATATAGTATTATTTGTATATTTGCTGCTTATGAATGTAGCTGAAATAAAGGAAATAGAAGTATTGCTTTCTACGCCTAAAAATGTAGTTATTGTGCCACACAGAAATCCAGATGGTGATGCCATTGGAGCAAGTTTGGCAATTTATCATTATTTAATAAATAAGGGTCATAATGCCACAGTTGTTGCACCAAATGATTATCCAGATTTTTTGAAATGGTTACCAGGATCTAAAGAAACTTATAAATTTGACATGCAAAATAGGCAATCTAAAAGCGCTTTAGATGAAGCTTCAATTGTATTTTTATTAGATTTTAATGCGTTGCATAGAGTAGGTAGTGATATGCAAAATTCATTGGAGGCTTATGATGGAACTTTTATTATGATTGATCATCACCAACAGCCTGATGATGTTGCAACTTATTTATTTTCAGACACTTCTATTTGTTCTACTTGCCAAATGGTATATCATTTTTTAGAGAAATTAGATGCTATAAACTCCATAAATGCAGAAATTGCGAGCTGCTTATATACTGGAATTATGACGGATACAGGTTCTTTTAGATTTCCTTCAACAACAAGTACTACGCATAGAATAATTGCGGATTTGATTGATAAGGGAGCTGAAAACGCAAAAATACATAACAATGTTTACGACACCAATTCTTATGGGAAACTACAACTTTTAGGTCGCGCATTAAGCAATTTAGTAGTAATTGAAGATTTAAAAACAGCATATATTACCTTAAGTCAACAGGAGCTGAATGAATTTAATTATCAAAAAGGAGATACTGAGGGTGTTGTAAACTATGCATTATCATTAGAAGGTGTTATTTTTGCAGCAATTTTTATTGAAGATGTTGACCAACAGATAATTAAAATTTCTTTGAGATCAAAAGGGAGTTTTTCTGTAAATAAATTTTCGCGTGAACATTTTGATGGTGGTGGACATGACAATGCAGCAGGAGGAAAGTCAGAAATTTCTTTAGAGGAAACAATTTCAAAATTTTTAAGTGTACTTCCAAACTATCAATCGGCATTATTAAACTCATATGAAGCATAGTATTTTCCTTTTTATTATTTCATTAATCTTGTTTTCTTGTGGAAAACCGATTCCACGAAAACCGATAGTTAGAAAAACGACTTCTTTTATGAAAGAGTCCATTTCATTTAATAAATCTTTAATTGCTGATGAAGAAGAGGCATTTAAAATAATTATGGAACAAGATTCTTTAAGTACATATATAGCTTCATCAAATGGATTTTGGTATAAGTTTGAACAAAAAGATTCAATGCAATATCTACCTAAATTTGGTGATAAACTTTCATATACTTATGAAGTTTACAGCCTAGATAATACAATTATTTATACTTCTGAAGAAATAGGAGAACAACAATATGTTGTAGACCAGCAAGAAATAATTGAAGGCTTACGAAATGGCTTAAAATTGATGAACGAAGGTGATATTGTAACTTTTTTGTTTCCATCACATAAAGTTTTCGGATATTTAGGCGATCTAAAAAAAATTAGAGTAAATCAACCATTAATTTATAAAGTTCAATTAAATAAAATAAATAAAATAAATAAAATAAATAAAAAAAATGAAAGTAATTAAGTTTTTAGCAGTTGTAGCAATAGTTTCAACAGTAGTATCATGTAACAGTCAGGGAATTACAAAAAAACCATTAACAAACGAGTTAGATTCAGTGAGTTATACTTTAGGGTTGGATATAGCCAATAAATTAAAAGGAAACTTTCCAGAAGTAAACAAAGACTTTTTTATTCAGGGAGTTTTGAGTGGAATAGATTCTACTGATATTTTAATAGACTTTGAAAAAACGAATGCTATATTGAAGGAATTCTTTCAAAAAAAGCAAGTAGAAGCAAGAAAAAAACAACAAGAAGATGCGATTAAAAAAGCTGAGGCTGAATTTGGAGATTTAAAAGCAGAAGGAATTAAGTTTTTAGAAGATAACAAAGCAAAAAAAGGAGTACAAGTTACAGAAAGTGGTTTACAATATACTGTATTAAAAGAAGGATCAGGTGAAAAACCAGTTGTTACTTCAAAAGTAAAAGTACATTATCATGGAACTTTAATTGATGGAACTGTATTTGATAGTTCTGTAGATAAAGGAACACCAGCTGAATTTGGTGTAAATAGAGTAATTAAAGGTTGGACAGAAGGTCTTCAATTAATGACTGTAGGTTCAAAATATAAATTTGTGATCCCTCAAGAGTTGGCATATGGAGCTACTCCACGTTCAGGTGGTAAAATTAAACCTTTTGCAACATTAATTTTTGAAGTTGAATTGTTAGAAATTACAAAATAGATGAAATTAGTTAAATTTATTCTTGGAGCTTTTTTATTAGTTGTTATATCTTGTAAACCAGCTAAATATACTGATTTAGATGATGGCTTGTATGCAAATATGGAAACTAATAAAGGTGAAATTTTATTAAAATTAGAATTTGAAAAAACACCAATCACAGTTGCTAATTTTGTGTCATTAGCAGAAGGGACTAATACTCAATTAGTAGATTCATTAAAAGGAAAACCGTATTACAATGGAATTCCTTTTCATAGGGTGATAGAAAATTTTATGATTCAAGGTGGTGATCCAACTGGTACTGGTAAAGGAAATCCAGGGTATAAATTTAAAGATGAATTTCCTAAAGATAGCACTGGAAGTTTAGTGTTGAAACATAATAAACCGGGTATATTGTCTATGGCCAATTCTGGTTCAACTACAAATGGAAGTCAATTTTTTATTACACATAAAGAAACTTCTTGGTTAGATGGTAAACATACGGTTTTTGGAAATGTTATTAAAGGGCAAACTGTTGTTGATTCAATTGTTCAAAATGATGTAATTGAAACTATTGAGATTATAAAAATTGGAAAAGCTGCAAAAAGATTCAAAGCTGCAGATGAGTTTTCAAAATATATGGATGCGCAAGAATTAGTAGCTTTAAAAGTTAAAGAAGTAGAAGCTGAATCATTAAAGAAGTTTGACAAAAATTTAGCAAATGCAAAAGAACTTTCTTCAGGATTGAAAATAATTATTACTGAAACTTCAAATGGAGAATTTCCAAAAAAAGGTGTGAAAGTGAAAGTTAATTATGCGGGTTATTTTACTGATGGAAGACTCTTTGATACAAGTTATAAGGAAATAGCGAAAGCCTATGAAGTTTATAATGAAGCAAAGGACAAGCATAATGGATATGTACCATTTACGACAACGTATAGCTCCGAAGCACAATTAATTCCTGGTTTTAGAGAAGGTTTACAAGAAATGAGAATTGGAGATAAAGCCATGTTGTTTATACCATCACATTTAGGGTATGGAGCACAAGGAGCTGGAGGAGTAATTCCACCAAATACAGATTTAATTTTTGTATTGGAATTGGTTGAAGTAGTTTCTAATAATCAATAATATAAAATATAATTAGCACGAATGTTTGATTTTCTAATAAATAAAGACATAGAATTACTAATTTATTTAAATAATTTGGGTACAATACAATGGGATGGTTTTTGGCTATTTGTTACAAACAAATATAGCGCTATCCCATTGTATTTATTTTTGTTATATTTTACATTCAAAAAATTGGGACTTAAGAAAACCCTTATTGTACTACTTTTTGTAATTGTAATAATAACGATCTCAGATCAAACTAGTAATTTATTCAAGTATGGTTTTAAACGCTTACGGCCTTGTCACAATGAAAATATTTTACATTCAATTCGTTTGGTTAAATCTAGTTGTGGAGGTTTATATTCATTTTTTTCAGCACACGCAGCCAATTCAATGGCAATAGCAATATTTTTTGGTTTTCTGTTAAGAAGTAAATTCAAATATATTCTTCAAATACTTATTTTTTGGTCGTTTTTAGTAGCCTACAGTAGAGTTTATTTAGGTGTTCACTATCCTTTGGATGTACTTACAGGAATGTTTTTTGGTGTTTTATATGGAACACTTTTTTATAAACTATGTTTATTATTTTTGAAAAGGTTTATGAATTAGATTTGTAAATATGCTTGAAGATAAGAATTAAGTACACTATGCAAAACATACATTTTATTATCAATCCTATTTCTGGTTCAGGTAATTATAGTATAGATAAAGAATTAATTGTTGCTAATTTTCCAAAGGAAGAATTCAACGTAACCTTTAAGTATACAGCGTATAAAAACCATGCAATTGCATTAACACAGGATTCTATAGATCAGAAAGCTACTATTATTGTGGCTTGTGGAGGAGATGGTACTATAAATGAAGTAGCTGGATGTTTGGTAAATACATCAATTGTTCTTGGAATTATAGCAAGAGGATCTGGGAATGGATTAGCTTCTAATTTAAAAATTTCTAAAAATATTGAAAAGGCAATAGCGGTTATTAAAAATCAACATATTTTAAGAATAGACGTTGGTAAAGTAAATGAGAACTATTTTTTTAGTAATATGGGAATTGGCTTTGATGCTGAAGTAATTTCTCAATATGAAAAAATGCCAACAAGAGGCTTAATTTCTTATGTGAAATCTTCAATAAAAGCATTTAAGTCTTATAAATTTTCAATGTATGAGTACAGTTTAGCTAATGAAGAGTTTTCAATACAGCCATTTTTGTTTTTTATTTCCAATTCTAATGAAATGGGAAATAATATAACCATTACACCAAAAGCTTCATTACAAGACGGATTGTTGGATGTTATTATTGTGCCAAAAATCAATAAAATACGAATGTTATTTTTTGGTCTTCTACTATTAATTAGAAAACATTATTTATTAAAGGAAGTTACCTATAAACAGTTAGATAGTTTAGTAATAAAAAGAAATAACACCTCTAATTTTAACTTGCAGATTGATGGAGAACTTTATGTTATGAATAATGATACTTTAAAAATTTCAATTTTAAAAAAGTCGTTAGCTGTAATTATTCCTTAAATAAATAAATTCCTTTTTTATAATTAGCATCTACTTTTTTAAGCAAAAGCATCTCTTTTTTATCAATGTTTTTTATTTTTTTATGTGGAATAATTATTAAAAATGGTTCTTTTAATAAAATCTGTTCTTTTAATTTAGTGGTATCTTCAATAGCTTTTATAGCACCTTTTGTATAAAATTGCCCAGAGTAACTTTTATTTTTCCAATGATATATTGGAAGGTTTTCCTCTGTGTGATTTTCTATTAAATATTTATCAGAATTTATATAAAATTCCATTTTATTACTAACATTTAAACCAATGTAAAGCAGTAAAGCTAAAGCAGGGAAAAGTAAACTACCACCTATAATTCTATTTTTATGAGTAATATTTTTCCACCAATGTGTAATTAACAATGCTATTGGAACCAATACTGGCATGATGTATGGATGAATTAAACTTTTAGAAACTGTAAAGAATAAAGGAGTCCATAATAGCCATAATACTAAAAATGTAACCCATTTATTTTTAAATAGAGTTGTTTTATTTTTCCATAATTTACTTGCAACAATTTGAATCCAAGGAAGTGCAAATACAGCTAGAAACAACCAAATCATACCAAGCGGTTGAGATTTTGGAAATCCGTATTTATCACCTTTCCATCCCGAACTTAAAAAACGTTTGAAATGCTCACCAACAATAAAGTAATCAATAAAACCAGGTGTTTTTTGTTCAGCAAAATAGTACCAAGGAATTGCAATTAAACCAGTAATTAAAATTCCTAAAACCCAAGGAAACGACTTCCATAAATTTTTAAATTCTTTTGATATAATAAGCCAAATAAATATTGGAGGAGCAGTTAAAATAAATATAATTGGGCCTTTAGCCAACAATCCTAATCCTAAACCTACAAAAAAGAGATATTTCCAAATAGCTTGTTGTTTGTTATTAATTCCTTCCCAAAAAGAAAGCATCACTAAAACTACACAAAATGCCAAAGCAGTATCAGTTGAAACAACTCCAGCATGAATTAAAAACTCTGGAATAGTAAGTAGAATTACTGCAGGAATAAAAAAATCTAACCCTTTTCGTTTGGCATATTTTCCAATAAGTAAAACAACAATAATACTTAAAATTAAATATGGTAATCTTGCAGCAAATTCATTCACTCCAAACAATTGAAAACTCATAGCAGAAAGCCAAGTAGAAAGAGGAGGTTTAGCCCAAAAAGGAATACCATAATCTATTTGCAAGGTTGTCCAATTATTAGTTTCTGCCATAATTCTGGCGATTTCAGCATAACGAGCCTCTGTTTTATCCATTAGAGGCACTGCATAATTTAAAAATGCTCTAAAAAGTATTAACCCAACTGTTATAGCTAAATAGGGAGATATTTTTTTTGAAAACAATGTCATTGCAAACTTAGTATTAGTTATTGATAAGCTTTTTTAATTTTATATAAATCTAGCCAAAGTTTAAAAAAATAGGTCATTTTCACTTTAGAATCATCATAATCTATCCAAGATTTTAAAGGAATTTCTTTAGAAATTTGACACATTATTTCTACACTATAAATTTTTATAATGCGATGAAAGAGTTCAACATCAAAAAGCCATTTTGAGATAAATTTTTCAGTAAAAATTTTTTCAGAAAGCTCCCTTTTAAATATTTTACATCCACATTGCGTATCATAAACTCCCAGATTTAATTGTCTGGATATAAATGTAGCTATAACTCTACCAACTAAAAAGCGAAACATTTTTCGTTGAATGTTGTTGTCTATTTTTTGTATTCTAGACCCAAAAGCAAATACAGTTTCGCCTTTTACAAGCTCACTAATTTCAAAACATTCTTCTAAAGTTGTAGCTAAATCAGCATCTAAATAGGCTGTTTTTTTATGTTTAAAGTGTAAATTACAATGTAGTATTCCTGTTCTAACAGCTTCAGCTTTACCAACATTTTTTTTAATGGAAATGGCCTCAACATTAGCTGGATATTGAGCTTTTATTTCATTAAGCACTTCAATAGTGTTATCACTAGAACCATCATTGACAAAGCATAATAGCACATTTTGCTCTAAATTTAAAAAACTAAAAACACGATTTTTATCAAGTCTTTTTTCTTCGTTATAACAAGGTATAACAATACATAATTCAAATAGTTTTGTCATTATTTATTGGAGAGTTTTTGTAATGATTTAGCACTTTATATGGTATTTTTAAATTTTAAATATCCTTTAGTGTGTATTTTAGGCTTCGAATAAATTTAGTGTAAATTTAAAATATTTATTTTGATAAAATGCAACACATAAAATAATGTTTCGTCTTTAATTATAGAAGTAACCGATTGGATGAGTAAAACAATTTTTTTTAATACCAAACTTGTTGAAGATTGCAAGCAAAACAAGGCAAAAGCTCAAATGCAATTGTATGAAACATATTGTAATGCAATGTTTAGTGTTGCACAAAGGTATGTGAAAGACAGTGTTACGGCTGAAGATATTATGCAAGATGCGTTTATTAAAGTATTTAAAAATTTAGAAAGCTATAAAGGTGAAGTTACTATTGGCGCTTGGATTAAAAAAATTGTAATTAATCAATGCATTGATTATTTGAAAAAGAAAAGAATAGAGTTGGTTTCAATTGAGGATCAGAAATTGGTTATTGCTGATGAAAGTAATTGGGCTTTTGAGAAAGCTATTAATGGAAAAATTATTATTGCTGCAATTAATAGTTTACCGGAAAAGTACAAAGTTGTTTTAAACATGTATTTGATTGAAGGCTTTGATCATCAGGAGATTGCACAAGTATTAAACATTACAGAGGTTGCCTCAAGGTCTCAGTTAATGCGTGGTAAAAATAAGTTAAAAATTCAATTAAAAGAATTTAATTATGCTTAAAGATTTAAGAGAAATGTTACAAAATGAGCCAATTATAAAAAGGAAACTATCTAAAAATCATAGAAGAATATTTGAAGGAAAGTTACAACAAGAATTACATAATTCGAGAACAAAAAAGTATCAATTTTTGAAATTTGCAGCTTCATTTTTGATAGTTGTTGGAATAGGTTTTTCTTTATTTTATTTTTCAAAAGAGACTGTAAATGTAACAAATACAGTTGCTAAAATTGAAAGCTTAGGAAGCATATCTCCAGAGTTGAAGAAAATTGAACATTATTATTTGGCAAGTATTCAAACTGAAATTTCAAACATTGAGGAAACACCTGAAAATAAGGAAATATTGAATGGTTATTTTGAAAAATTAGGTGAATTAACTAAAGAATATAAAGTTTTGACTGTGGAATTAAATTCTGAAGGTTTGAATGAAAAGTCTATCAATGCATTAATTGAAAATTTACAATTACGTTTAAAATTGTTGTACCAACTTGAAGAGCAGTTAAACGAATTAAAAAATATAAACATTACAGAAAATGAAAACAAACAAGTATAAATTATTGAGTTTATTTTTAATGTTGGCTTTTAGTGTTCAGGCACAAAAGTTTGATAAAAAAATAACAGAAAGTTTTAAGGTGAATTCAAATGTTGAATTGGTTGTAAATACTGCCCATACAGATGTGTCTATTGAAACTTGGAACAAAAATACAGTTTCAATTGAAGCAGTAATGGAAGTAGAAGGCGTGTCAAAAATAGAGGCTAATAAAATATTAGATCAATGGGGTTTTGAAGCACTTGGTAATAAAAGTAAAGTTAAAATAGTGTCAAAATCTTCTAATAGAGAATTCAATTTTGACTTTAATTTCGATTTTCCAGATGTAGCTATTGAGCTTCCTCATTTTGAAATGCCAGAATTTCATTTCCCAGAAATTGAACTTAGTGAACTTCCTGAAATGCCAGAATTACCTGAGATGCCAGAGCTACCAGAAATAGAATTTGATTATGAATTGTATAAAAAGGATTCAACTTATTTGAAAAAATATAAATTAAAAGTTAACAAACAAGTTGAGAAGTTTAAAAATAGTGGTTGGAAACAAAAAATTGATTCTATTCGTAATTCTAAAGAGTATAAAAGAAATATTAAAGAATTTAAGAAGGCTTCTAAGGAGTTAGCACTTGAAATGAAGGAATTAAGAAATTCTGAAGAATTTAAAAATACTCTAGAAGAATCTAAAAGAGTGGCAGAAAAAGTTAGAAGAGAAATGCATAAAAATAAGCATTTATGGAAAGAACAAGCTGAAAAAGCGAAGGAAGCTGGACAAAAGGCGAGAGAAATGATTCAAAAAATGAAGGAAGATGGAACTTTTGATGCTATTAAAAAACATGAGCAAAATACATTCTTTATTAATAGAGATAATAAAAACTCTAAGGTAAAAATTAAAAAATATTTAAAAATTAAAGTTCCAAAAAACGCTACGTTCGACTTAAATGTTAGACACGGAAAATTAAATGTTCCCAATTCTAACTCAAAAATGTCAGCTACTATATCTTATGGCGATTTTATTGGAGGAATCATAGAAGGAGGAGATAATAATTTAAAATTTTCAAACTCACCAGTGTTTATAAACACTATAAAATCAGGTAATGTAACTTTAAAAAATGTTCCAAACGCTACGTTTGGAACATTTTCAAATGCTAATTTATTTGCAAATTCTTCAGATGTAATTATCGAAAAATTGGGAGTTGATGTAGCCTTAAGTCAAAAATTTGGAGAAATAGATATTTTAGAAATTGATCCCTTATTTCAAAATTTAAATATAGTTTTAGATTATGCCAGAGGTTCGTTTAATTTTTCAAAAGCTACTTATTTGTTTCGCATAAATAATAGAAACACAACATTAAAACTTACAGAATCTTTATCGAGAATAAAGAAAAATAAAAAAGATGGAGTTGAATTCTTAGAAGGTTTTTTTAAAGACAAATCTTCAAAAAATAATTTAGTATTAACAGGTGTTTATAGTACAATTATGCTTAATTAATTACATATTATTCTTCATTTAAAATACTACAAAATCCATAGTAGTATAAATTTTTCCATTAAGGATTTGTTTTTATCTTTACAACTTCTAAAACAAGCAAAAATTAATGGAACTATATAAAACAAATCAACTTAAAATATACAATTCTTTAAGTAAATCTAAAGAAATTTTCAAACCTGTAGTAGAAGGAAATGTTGGAATGTATGTTTGCGGACCAACGGTTTATAGCAATGTGCATTTAGGGAATGTTAGAACTTTTATGTCTTTCGATTTGATTTTCCGTTATTTAAACCATTTAGATTATAAAGTGCGTTATGTACGAAATATTACAGATGCTGGACATTTAACGGATGATGATGCTGAAGATAAAATTTCTACAAAAGCTCGATTAGAAAAAATTGAACCAATGGAAGTTGTTCAAAAATATACAATTGATTTTCATAATACATTAAAAAGTATTAATAATTTACCACCAAGTATAGAGCCAACTGCAACTGGGCATATTGTTGAACAAATTGAAATTATAAAAGATATTTTAGCAAAAGGAATGGCTTATGAAGTAAATGGTTCTGTATATTTTGATGTCTTGAAATACAATGAAACTGAACATTATGGAATTCTTTCAGGGAGAAAAATAGAAGATTCTATTGAAAATACACGCATATTAGATGGACAATCTGAAAAGAAAAATCCACAAGATTTTGCACTTTGGAAAAAAGCCGATGAAAGCCATATTATGCGTTGGCCTTCACCTTGGAGTGATGGTTTTCCTGGTTGGCATTTAGAGTGTAGCGCAATGAGCACCAAATATTTAGGAAAAACATTTGATATTCATGGTGGTGGAATGGATTTAAAATTTCCGCATCACGAATGTGAAATTGCACAATCTAAAGTTAACAATCACGTAAACCCAGTAAATTATTGGATGCACGCAAATATGTTGATTTTAAATGGTCAAAAAATGTCAAAATCAACAGGGAATTTTATTTTACCAAATGAAATATTTTCGGGTGATAATAACATTTTAAGTAAACCATTTTCACCAAGTGCTACTCGGTTTTTCATGTTGCAAGCAAATTATAGAAGTGTTTTAGATTTTACAAGTGCAGGTTTGGAAGGGTCTGAAAAAGGATATTTAAAATTAATTGAAGCGATTAATAAATTAGATAAAATTGAAATTTCTTCAACTTCAACAATAGCTATTGAAGGCTGGAAACAAAAATGTTACGATGCAATGAACGACGATTTTAACAGTCCGGTTTTAATTGCGCAGTTATTTGAAGCAGTGAAGTACGTAAATTTACTAATTGAAAAGAAAGAAACATTAACTTCTGAAGATTTAGAATTGTTAAAATCAACAATTCGTACGTTTGTTTTTGATGTTTTAGGTTTGCAAAATGAAGTACAGCAAGATAGTTCAGATAAAATAAATGGAGTAGTAGAAATGTTAATTGAAATGAGAAAAGATGCTCGTGAAAATAAAAATTGGGCACTTTCAGATGAAATTAGAGATAAATTAGCTGTTTTAGGAATTCAATTAAAAGATGGAAAAGAAGGAACTACTTTTTCAGTTAACTAATTTTGAAAAACCTTACTAAAATATTAGCAATCCCATTTATTTGGTTGGTACGGTTTTACCAAGCTGCAATTTCACCTTATACACCTTCAAGTTGTAGATATTCTCCAACATGTTCAAGTTATACCTTGGAAGCTTTAAAAAAGCATGGTGTTTTTACTGGAGGTTGGTTGGCTATTAAACGAATTGGAAGTTGTCATCCTTGGGGAGGAAGTGGCTATGATCCTGTTCCTGAGAAAGAAGATAAACCCTTAAATTCAAAGGGTAAATGAAAATAATTAAAACTGAAATTTAAAAGTGAAAACGATAAAAATTCAAACTAATTTAGATTTCTTTTCATATTAAATAAACAATTCAAAAATTAAACAATAAAAAAATGATGTTACTTCAAATAGATTGGAATCCTTCACCAATATTATTCAAATTAGGTCCGGTTGCAATACGTTATTACAGCTTAATGTTTGTAATAGCATTTATGCTGGGATTAAATTTAATGAAAAGAATATTTAATAACGATAAAATTTCTTTAGAAAAATTAGATACATTATTTATATATGTTGTTGTTTCAACATTAATAGGAGCTAGGATAGGTCATTTTTTGTTTTATGATCCACAGTTTTTAATTGAAAAACCATTGGAAGTAATTTTACCTTTTAAATTTTCACCTAAATTTGAGTTTACAGGTTTTGCAGGTTTAGCAAGTCATGGTGCAGCTATAGGAATTATTATAGCAATGTATTTATTTAGTAAAAAAGTACTTAAAAAACCAGTGTTATTTATTTTAGATAGAATTGGAATACCAGTTGCTATTGGTGGAATGTTTGTAAGAATTGGTAATTTAATGAATTCTGAAATCATTGGAAAACCAACAAATTCTGAATATGGATTTGTATTTAAAAGATTGGGTGAAGATTTTCCACGTCATCCTGCACAATTGTATGAAGCGTTTTGTTATTTAATTATTTTTGTAATACTTTGGTATGTATACTGGAAAACTAATAAAAAACAAAAGCAAGGATACATTTTTGGTTTATTTTTCGTCTTACTTTGGTCGGTTAGATTTATTATTGAATTCTTTAAAGAAGCACAAGTTGAAGGTCGTGAAGATTGGATTTTAGGACTAAATACAGGACAAGTTTTAAGTATTCCGTTAGGATTAATTGGATTGTATTTGATGTTTCGTAAAACCAAGTCTGAAATTTAAAATGTCAGCCCTTTTTTTTGAAGATAAAGTATTTGAGAAGATAGATTTTTCTAAAGAAAAGTTTATCAAAGGAGAATATGATAATTGTACTTTTGTTGATTGTATATTCTCAAATTCAAACCTTTCTAATAATTCGTTTATTGAATGTGAATTTGACAGGTGTAATTTAAGTTTAGCTAATTTTAAAAATACAGCATTAAAAGATGTAAAGTTTAATAAGTGTAAATTATTAGGAGTTCATTTTCATGAATGTGATACATTTCTATTAGCTCTAAATTTTAAAGAATGTGATTTAAATTTAGCATCGTTTTATAAATTAAAGCTTAAAAGCACCCAATTTAAAAATTGCAAATTGATGGAAGTAGATTTTACGGAGACCAATTTAGCAAATTCCGTATTCAATAATTGTGATTTGAATAAAGCTATTTTTGAAAACACAAACTTAGAAAAAGCAGATTTTAGAAGTGCTTATAATTATTTAATTAACCCTGAAAATAATATATTAAATAAAGCAAAATTTTCTATGCAAGGTTTACCAGGTTTGCTAAATAAATACAATATTGAAGTAGAAATATAATTTTAGTTACCCTTTGATTTGATTTTGTTTGAATTTCTCAAATTTAGTTTCATTAACTTTTGGCCAACTGTTATTACTTAAATTAACATCAGCTGTTTGTTCGTCGGGATCAATAGTGATTTTGGTAATTTCTTTACCTGAAGGAAAAACAGTAGTAACTTCCTTGTCATTTTTTCTCCAAATTTGTGCAGGATATTGTTTACGTTCTTTTGTACCATCTTCATATTCAAATTCTACAACAATAGGCATTACTAAATCACCGGGTTTTTCAAATTTTAATTCGTAAAAATATTTTGGCGCCTTTAATGTTGATTTTTCTTCTTTAGTAAAGTTTTTATCAATATAATCGTTTAACAAGCTATAATCTTCAGGTTTTTTAGTTTTTAAATCAGTAGCAAACACTTCACTATTTTCAGAAACTAGATATAATGAAGGCGGCAATTGATCTATAGTAATTCCATAACGTTTAGCCATAGTTTTTGCACGTTCGGTTGGTTTATCAGTTACATAGAATTTTTTAACCTCTTTTATTCCAATATCATTAGTACCAGTTGTATAAAACCAACCTCTCCAAAACCAGTCTAAATCCATTGCCGAAGCATCTTCCATTGTTCTAAAGAAATCAGCAGGAGTTGGGTGTTTAAAAGCCCAACGTTTTGCGTAGGTTTTAAATGCATAATCAAATAATTCAGGACCCATAATTGTATTTCTTAACATCCAAAGACCGGCAGCAGGTTTTGCATATGCATTTGCACCAAAATCGTATAAATCATCACCTTGTGCCATTATTGGAGATATTTTAGATTGGTCTCCTTTCATATACGGAACAATATTTTTTGGTAAACCTCTAGTTAAAGGATAATTTTCTTCATATTCAAGTTGAGCCAACATTTGAACAAAAGAATTTAGTCCTTCATCCATCCAAGTCCATTGTCGTTCATCAGAATTAATAATCATAGGAAAAAAATTGTGTCCAACTTCATGAATCGTTACACCAATCATTCTATATTTTGTACGATCATTATAGGTTCCATCAGGATTTGGTCTTCCTGGGTTAAAACAAATTTGAGGATATTCCATACCCATTTGTCCATCAACCGAAATTGCTTTGTGATAAGGATAATCTATGGTATGTTTTGAATATGTTTTTAGTGTTTGAGCAACAGCTCTAGTTGAATGATCTCCGTATAATGGATTTGCTTCTTTTGAATAATAAGAATAAGCCATAACTGTCCTTCCATTGATATCAACAGCCATAGCATCCCAAATAAATTTTCTTGAAGATGCAAAAGCATAATCTCTCACATTTTTGGCTGAAAATTTCCAAGTCTTCGTTTTCTTAGATTTACTTTTCTCAGTTTGAATAGCTTCATTTTGAGTAACTATAATTACCGGATTATCAAATGATTTTCTAGCTTTTACCAATCTTTTTTGTTGAATTTTAGTGAGCACTTCTTTTTCATTTTTCAGCACTCCAGTAGCACCTAACATGTGATCTTCCGGTGTAGTTATTTGTACTTCATAATTTCCAAATTCTAAAGCAAATTCACTTCTTCCCCAAAACTGTTTGTTTTGCCATCCATCTACATTATCATATACACAAAGTCTTGGAAAAAATTGAGCAATAACATAATTGTTGTTTCCATCAGCTGGAAAATGCTCAAAACCAGATCTTCCACCTTGTTCTCTGTGGTTATTAATAGTGTACCACCATTTTATTTTAAATGAAAAAATTTCACCACTTGCTAGTGGTTTTTCTAAATTTAGACGCATCATAGTTTGATTGATAAGATAGGATGCATCACTTCCATCACTGTTTTTCACATATTCAATTTTGAAGCCACCATTAAAGGGTTTTTGTATGAATTTTTTTGAAAATTGTAAAGGAGAAAACATAGCACTAACTTCACCTTTTTTAATATCCTTTGATTTTGAATCTGAAGCACGTACATTTTGGTCTAATTGAATCCATAAATAGTCTAAATTATCTTTTGAATTATTATGATATGTAATAGTTTCTTCTCCATAAATACGTTGATTCTCGTCATCTAAGATTACTGCTATTTTGTAATCAACTTGTTGTTGTGTATATTCATAACCAGGAGCGCCAGAAGCGGTGTGTTGGCTATTTGGTGTTGGTAATTCTTGATGTAATTGCCTAAACTTACTCGTGTTAGAATGTGCTTTTTGTTGTTCAACATTTTGAGAAAATGACAACGCAGTTATAAAAAGAAGTAGAAAAGAGGTGATGAATAATTTTCTCATGGGTTAATTAGTTAGTTTCAAGTTTCTAAAGTAGGAAATATTACCCTTTAATTTGATTTTGTTTGAATTTCTCAAATTTAGTTTCTTTATTTTTCGGCCAACTGTTATTATTTAAATTAACATCGGCTGTTTGTTCGTCGGGATCAACAGTGATTTTAGTAATTTCTTTAGCTGAAGGAAAAACAGTAGTAACTTCTTTATCATTTTTTATCCAAATTTGTGCAGGATATTGTTTGCGTTCTTTAGTACCATCTTTAAATTCAAATTCAACAACAATAGGCATTACTAAATCACCAGGTTTTTCAAATTTTAATTCATAAAAATATTTTGGAGCTTTTAATGTTGATTTTTCTTCTTTAGTAAAGTTTTTATCAATATAATCACTTAACAGGCTATAATCTTCAGGTTTTTTAGTTTTTAAATCAGTAGTAAACTCTTCACTATTTTCAGAAACCAAATACAATGAAGGCGGTAATTGATCAATTGTAATTCCATAACGTATAGCCATAGTTTTTGCACGATCAGTTGGTTTATCAGTTACATAGAATTTTTTAACCTCTTTTATTCCAATATCATTATTACCAGTTGTATAAAACCAACCTCTCCAAAACCAATCTAAATCCATTGCAGAAGCATCTTCCATAGTTCTAAAGAAATCAGCAGGAGTAGGGTGTTTAAATTTCCATCGTTTTGCATAGGTTTTAAACGCATAATCAAATAATTCAGGTCCCATAATAGTTTGTCTCAAAATATATAAACCTGCAGCAGGTTTCGCATAAGCATTTGAACTAAAATTAAAGACGTTATCGCCTTGAGACATAATTGGTGATAATCGACTTTGGTCTCCAGACATATATCTTGTAATATTTTTAGCTTTTTTGTCCATTGGAAATAATTCTGAATCGTATTTATATTCAGCTAAAATTTCAACAAAAGAGTTTAAACCTTCATCCATCCATGTCCATTGGCGTTCGTCTGAATTTACAATCATAGGGAAAAAATTATGACCAACCTCGTGTGTTACAACACCAATCATTCCTTTTTTAGTTCTTTCAGAATATTTTCCATCTGCATTTGGTCTTCCATAATTCCAACATATCATAGGATATTCCATTCCTTGACGTTTCGCATTTATTGAAGTTGCATGTGGATAAGGATAATCAAATGTGTGTTCAGAATAGACTTTTAACGTGTTGGCAACAACTCTTGTAGAATGTTCTTCCCAAAGTGGATTTCCTTCATTTGGATATAATGAATATGCCATTACTGTTGTGTTGTTTAATTTTACAGCCATAGCATCCCAAATTAATTTACGAGATGAAGCAAAAGCAAAATCACGAACGTTCTCAGCATACATTTTCCAAGTTTTTGTGTTTTTTGATCGCCCTTTTTCAGCTTCTAAAGCTTCTTCAGGTGTTACTATAAATACTGGATTGTCAAATGAATTTTGAGCATTTTGATATCTTTTGAATTGTTTTTTTGTGAAAACATCTTTTGGGTTTTGAACAACTCCAGTTCCATTTAAAATATGATCTTGAGGTGTTGTAATAGCAACATTATAATTTCCAAATTCTAATGCAAATTCGCTACTTCCCCAAAATTGCATATTTTGCCAACCTTCAACATTATTATAAACCGCTAAACGAGGGAAAAACTGAGCGATTACATATAAGTTATTTCCATCAGGAAATGGTTCATAGCCCGATCGACCTCTTTCAGAAGTATAATCATTAATATTGTACCACCATTTAATATTGAAAACAAATTGTTCACCTGAAGCAAGTGGTGTTGGTAAATCAACTCGCATCATAGTTCTATTAATTGCATAATCAATAGCATTTCCATTTGCATCTGTAATATATTCTATGTTGAAACCTCCTTGAAAAGGCTTTCCCATAAATAATTTTGTAAATTTTGACGGAGAATAAAGCGCATCTGGTCCACCACCTTTAACATCGTTAGTTTTAGAATCTGGCGCTCGCATATTTTGATCTAATTGAACCCATAAATACGCTAAATTATCTTTAGAATTATTGTGATATGTAATTGTTTCTTCACCAAAAAGTTTTTGATTTTCATCATCTAAAATAATGTTCATCTTATAATCAACTTGTTGCTGAGTATATTCATAACCTGGTGCTCCTGAGGCAGTGTGTTGTTTGTTAGGAGTTGGTAATTCTTCTTTTAACTGTTTAAATTTACTGGTATTATAATGTCCATCTTGTGCATAAAGTGAAGTTGAAACACAGATTATTGAAAGCAATAATACAATAACTTTTTTCATAGGTTGTTAGTTTGAAAAATTAAAAGGGTAAATTAAATATTTTTTGAAAGATTGAAGGTGTAGAATTAAAAATTTAACAAACCTTTATCATTATTTTGAGTTAGATAAAAAGTTTTATTTGTTTTAAAAGCCTTTATTTTAATAATATTCTGTTGGTTTTCAAAATATTTGAATAGAGAATTGTTTGTTATTTCAATAGAACTTAGCTCCTGAATACCTGTGATTTCTAGGTAAAAACGCACAATATCATCATCATATTCCTTACCAATATATTCATAATTTTTTAACTCGTTATTTACAATAACTTTAAAGTGTTCAGTTAAATAATTAGTATAATATTCATCTATATTTTCAACTTCAATATCTGTAGCTAAATTTAATGTTGAATTGTGATTTTTGTTTAATGTGAATTCAATATCATCAATAAACATTCCTAATGTAATTTGAAGTGATTTTTGCGCTTCAATATATTCAATTTCGCACAAGCTTATATAGTACTTATGTAGCGTAAATGCGGCTAGTGGAAATACTAAAAGGATTATTAAATAATTTTTAAACTTCATGTGAATTTATTTAACTGCTAATTAACAAAAAGCATTCTAAAAAGCAATACGTGTTGTTTTAAAAATAATGTTAATTCTGAATAGAATTGAATTTTTTTGATTGTTTTATTAGAAAATTTTTAATAACTATTTCATCCATGTTATACAACTCAATCAAACCATTTCCTTCACAATAATCCAAAAATAAATAAGTGTTGTTTTCAGAAATATGAAGTATTTCTTCAAAAAAAATAGCACCATATAAATTTTTAATGGTAGTAGGGAATTCAATTTTTAATTGTTCCATTTCTTTTAGCTCCAATTTTCTTGCTTTTCTTTTTAAACGCGACTTTTTTGTTAACATCATAAATATAGCAATTGGATTTATACTACCCGCTTGTGCATTAGGATCTGTTAATTTTCTTGCATCTGGAGGTTTTCTATTTGACATTTTATCCGTTTCAAAAATAGCTCCTTTAGAAACCGCTGCATCTCTCCAATTTATAAATATTTTTTTGGCTAACATTACCTCTTCAAGTTGATAATAATCAGGTTCTAAATACACTGTAATTTTTTTGGAGTTTATATGTTTTTTTGAAATTATAATGATTCTGTTTTCATAAACAACAGATGAAAACAGTAACGAATCACCTTCTTTAACATACATTTTAAATAGCCCATTTTTATTGCTTGAAGCTCCTAATTTTGTGGTTTTATTTTGAATATTAATATCTTGTAAATATGTTGAGTCATATTTTACTGTTCCCTTTATTTTAACGTTTTTGTTTTGTGCTTTTAAACTAATTGTTAAAAACACAAACAAGAGTACAATTAATTTATAGATTTTAATTTTTAATTTCATTGTAAGTTAAGCTTTCTTTCCGCAATATTTTAATGACTTCTAATAGGTTGTTTTTATTGTATTCTTCAATAATATTTTTATACTCGCAATAGGTTAAAAAGTGATTGATTTTTTCTTCAGGAATTTTTAAATTAGTTGTGAAATAGCTGATCCCTAAATCTTTTTTTATTTTATAAGGAAAGCCTTTTTTAATTTTTAATTCTCGTTTCAGTTTTCTTAATGCAATTAAATAAAAATCGGGAATAGTAGCTGCTGCAGGTAAAGGTTTAAAAGGTCCAACAAAAGGTGCTTTTTTAGGCCCTTTAATGTCAGGAGGTAAATTTTTATCTAAATCACTTAATTTAAAAATAAAATTATGTTTTGGTATGGTGTCTTTATGCTTTTTTGTTATATCTAGATTCAAGTTTCCGGTTAAATTGTGTAAAAAAACTTCATCTAAATTGGTTATATACGTAATTAAATGTACCTCCATTATTTTTGAATTTAGATGGTTTTTGGTTACTGCTATTTTTATTTTTTCAAATTGAATAGAAGAAAATAAAAGCGTGTCATTTACTTTCGTCTTTATTTCAAAAGAACCATTATCATTACTAATAGTTCCTCTTCCGCTATTTAAGTTAATAATATGAACATTGTTAATTACTTGATTTGCATTAATAATTGTTCCGTGGATTATTGTACTTTCCTGAGCAAAACTATTTGTAGTTATAAAAATACAACAAAATAAAAAGGTTAGTCTTATATGCATTGAACAAAGTAAGAAGTTGAGTTCTTAAAATAGTATTAATACTATGGTAAACTTTTGTTAATTATTGATTTTTAGTACATTTGAGAAAACTTAGTTTAATGAAAAAATTAATTATAGCAAGTACTTCAACGGTGCACGGGAGAGCTTATTTAGAGTATATTTTACCACAATTAAAAGATTTATTTAAAGGAGTTCAAGAAGTTTTATTTATTCCTTATGCACGTCCAAGCGGACTTACTCATGAAGAATATACTAACAAAGCGAACGAAGGTTTTGAAAAAATTAATATAAAGTTAAAGGGAATTCATGAATATAAAAACCCTATAGATGCTGTAAATAATGCGAAGGGTATTTTTACGGGTGGAGGGAATACGTTTTTGTTATTGAAACAATTGTATGATGCTAAATTAATTTCTACAATTAAAAACGTAGTTGAAAATGGAACACCATATTTTGGAACAAGTGCTGGGAGTAATATTACAGGATTAACTATTCAAAATACCAATGATATGCCAATTATATATCCACCAAGTTTTAATTCCTTAGGGTTGATTAATTTCAATATTAATCCACATTATTTAGATCCAGATACTAGTTCTACTCATATGGGTGAAACAAGAGAAACTAGAATTAACGAATATCATACCATACATAAAACACCGGTTTTAGGGCTAAGAGAAGGAAGTTGGTTGCATGTGGAAGGTAAAAAAGTGATTTTAAAAGGCACATTAAATGCACGTTTGTTTCAACAAAATAAACCCGCAATTGAATTTCCTTCAGAAACTGATTTTAGTTATTTAATGTAAATTTAAGAATGAAGCAATAATTTCAGCGTCAGGTGAATTTTTTACTTCATTTGACAGTTTGTTATATGTTTCTAAAATCTTAATAGTATCAATAGTCGTTGATTTTAATTGGTCTCTTAAAATCATTGTAGCTACATATGATTCTTTATTCTGAATAATAAAATTGAAACTAAATTAGTAAATTCATTTTCAATTTTTTTCATTTTTAGTTGAATTTCATTTAGTTTTTGTGCGTCATTTTCAAGACGCGCTTTTTGAAATGCAGGAAATAAATAATCTATTTTTTTAAAATATTTTCAGATTTAATTTTATATTCTAAAAGTTTACTATTTAATTTTGAACCTGTTATTATTGGGTCATTTAAAGATTTTGAGTTTAGTACTACATTAAACTGTGTATTTTCAAGAATTAGTATGGTTGTTGATGAGTAATTCTCAAAAGTTAATCCAAAACGCTCAGGAAATTCAACGATACCTTTAAATGTAAAGTTGTTATTTATTACTTGGGCTGAGTCTACTTTATAAATGGAGTTTTCAATTATTTTATTTAAATAAACTTTATTTGTAAAAAAAGGCTTTATACTTCCGTGAAGTTTAAAGCCTTTAGAAATTAAAGTATTTTCAATAGATTGTTGTTCAGTTTGTGTACCATTTTTATTACAAGATATTATAACTAATAAAACACCGAGTAAAATGTACTGTTTCATTTAAACTTATATTAATAATTTAAGTATTCAATAATTTCAAGTCCATAACCAGTCATACCAATTCTCTTTTTTACAGATGGAGCATTAGATAATATGCGTAACTTATTTATATTTAAATCGTGTAAAATTTGAGCCCCAATACCAAAATCCTTATCATCAGGTTGTATACGAGGTACTTTATTTTCAATTTCTTGAGCTTCTTTTAATAAAGATAAACGCTTAATAAGGTTGAATGACAGGTTTTCTTGACTAATAAATACAACAGCTCCTTTTCCTTCGTCACTTATCATTTTAAAAACCCTAGAAAATGTGTCATCTGGTTTATTGGTTAAAAGTCTAATAATATCATTATTAATTAATGAAGAATTTACGCGAACTAAAACCTCCTCGTTTTCGCTCCAAGAGCCTTTAGTTAAAGCTAAATGAACTTGGTTATTTGTTGTTTGCTTGTAGGCTCTTAATCTAAACTCTCCAAAACGAGTTTGCATGGTAAAATCTTCAATTTTGTAAATTAATGAATCGAATTTCATACGATATGCAACTAAATCTTCAATTGAAATAATTTTTAAATTGAATTTTTCAGCAACTTTTAGCAATTGTGGTAATCGTGCCATTGTACCATCATCGTTTAAAATTTCAACCAAAATTCCTGCTGGTTGAAAACCCGCTAAACGAGCCAAATCTATGGATGCTTCAGTGTGTCCAGTTCTACGAAGTACGCCTCCTTCTTTAGCTCTAAGTGGAAAAATATGACCTGGTCTTCCAAAATCGCCTGATTTGGTATCTTTTAATGTTAATGCTTTAATAGTTTTTGCTCTGTCATGAACAGAAATACCTGTTGTACAACCGCCTCCAATTAAATCAATTGAAACAGTAAATGGCGTATTGTGTAAAACGGTGTTGTTATTTACCATAAGTGGTAAGTCCAATTCTTCACATCTAGCTTCAGTTAGAGGAGCGCAAATTAAACCTCTTCCGTTCTTAGCCATAAAATTAATCATTTCAGGCGTAACGCATTCGGCAGCAGCAATAAAATCACCTTCATTTTCTCTATCTTCATCATCAACTACAATAATCATTTTACCATTTTTTATATCTTCAATGGCTTCTAGTATTGTATTTAATTTTATTTTATTTTTTGAACTTTCCATTTTTAGTTGGTCGTTGTTTTATTAGTGATTTTATTGAAAAATTTTTGAACATTATTGAAAAGAGCATCAATATTAAAAATACCCATACCTTTTGCAGCTCTTCTAGTTAACAAAATACCAAAAGGTAATAATATTATTGTTGAAAGCCAGCTTCCTAATAATGATGAAATTACACTCTCTTCTGCTAAATTCCCTCCAAGTTTTGATATGAAAAAATAGATAATAAAAACTGCAATTGCAACTATCATGGGTAAACCAAATCCCCCTTTTCTTATTATTGAACCTAACGGAGCTCCAATAAAAAATAACACCAAACAAGCTAAAGAAAAAGATATTCTGTAACTATATTCATGGTCAAAGAGATTTAATAACTTTCTTTGTTCTTTAAAAGATTGTTTTTGATTTTTGTTTCGCTCTGTGGTTCTTTTCAATAATTGAATTGACCCATTTAGAACTATTAATTTATTTTTTAGGGTGAAATTATTAAGTATATCAGAATCTAATTTCGTGTCAATAAGTGAATCGTGATATTTGTATAATTTATTTGCTTCTAATATTTTGTAAAAATAGTCAGCTTTATTTTCAATATATTTGTCATATGCAATTTTTCTTTCATTAGAAGTTGAGTCTAATTGATTTATACTCAACATGCTATAGTGTTCTTTTATTTTTTCATCATCCAAAGTGTCATCATCATTAAAAGATGAGATGTCAATATTTATTGTGTAAGTTTCAAATGTAGCACTAGAAGCAGGCATTTTAACTCTTTCTTTTGGCAACATTGTTTTTTTTATGTGCTCTTCATAATAGTTGCCATTTAAAAGTGTTAAAGTCATGTATTTACTACCTTCTTCAGTAGAAATTATTCCTTTTTCAGCAGTAATAACTTTAATTTTCCCTTTTGCGGCACTTAGATCTGAAATTTGAATATTTTTTAATAAGTTTTCTTCTTCACCATATTTTTCTTCAAATTTTAAACTATAGCCAGGTATATCAGTATTAAATGTACCTGGAACCAATGCTAAAGCTGGTTTTTTCTTTTTTATGTTTAAGTACAAATTTTTCTGCTTCAGTGTAGCCCAAGGATAAATATTATTCAGAAAAACAAAATTAAGTGCACTTATAAATAAGGTTAAAACTATTAACGGCCTAATAACTCTTTTTAATGAAATACCCGCTGATTTTATTGCCGCAAATTCATAATTTTCAGCTAAATTACCCAAAGCCATTATTGAAGATAATAAAATTCCAATTGGTAGCGCAGTTGGAGTAAGCATTAGTGCTAAATAGGCTAAAAATTTTAAAATAAAAAAGATGTCAATTCCTTTACCTGCAATTTGATCAAATGCGAGCCATAAAGATTGCATTACTAAAACAAAAAGAACCACAAAAAATGTAGCTAAAAAAGGTTTAAAAAAACTTTTTATAATGTATTTGTCAAATATTTTCAACTTTTTTATTTTGGTTCAGAGATTGTGTATTTTTTTTGATCTCTGTATTTAGCTGCGTCAAAGATAAAAAGGTTTTCTGATATAGGTTGATTTGTTTTGAAAGTTCTTACTTGAAGTGTGGTTATTGTTTCATTTTCACCTGTTTCAATGACATTGTAAATGTGTTTAGTTTTTATATCTATGCCAATAAGTACATTTACAATTTCAGAATTACTATCAATAGGTGTTAAGTTTACATATTGGATTTTAATGCCTTTAACGTTTTTTAATTCGCCCATTTTATAAGTGTAGCCATTTTTATAAAATGAAAACATTTTTGAAGGTGTTAAAGTCTCTTCACTATTTTTTGAAGGGTTTTGAATAATTACTTCTTCGTCTTCATGAATAATAAGATATGTTTTTTTTCCATCAAAAATTTGTTCAGTACCCATATAGTTTAAGTGGTATAAATCGCTTTTTAATGTAACACTACCTTTTGTTTCTTGATGAATATCAGCATCAAAATTGTCAAATTTATGATTAAATTCAATATAAATATTTTTATATACTTCAACTTTTTCAGCTACTTCATTTAATAATGTTTCTGCTTCGTTGGAAGTTTGGCTAAAACCTGCTATGCTTAAAAATGAGATTGTTAAAAATAATAGTATTCTTTTCATTCTATCGGTATTATACATTAAACTATTTTGGTTCATTATCTAATAATTGATTTAAAGCCATTTCATCAGGTATTAAAACTTGTCGTGCTTTACTTCCTTCAAATTGACCTACAATACCAGCAGCTTCTAATTGATCAATTAATCTTCCGGCTCTGTTGTATCCTAATTTTAGTTTTCGTTGTAATAAAGATGCTGAACCTTGTTGTGCATGAACTATTACCAATGCCGCGTCTCTAAACAAAAGATCTCTTTCGGAAATATTTATATCAAGACTTGTGCCAACTTCTTCTCCACTATACTCAGGTAACAAGTAGGCATTAGGGTAAGCTCTTTGAGAACCAATAAAGTCTGTGATTTTTTCAACTTCAGGAGTATCAACAAATGCACATTGCAAACGTACAACATCATTTCCATTTGTAAATAACATATCACCTCTACCAATTAATTGATCAGCGCCAGATCCATCAAGTATAGTTCTTGAATCTATTTTAGAAGTTACTCTAAATGCTGCTCTTGCAGGGAAATTAGCTTTTATAATACCTGTAATTACGTTTACTGATGGTCTTTGAGTTGCAACTATTAAATGAATTCCAATTGCACGAGCTAATTGTGCTAAACGTGCTATTGGTGTTTCAATTTCTTTACCAGCAGTCATTATTAAATCGGCAAATTCATCAATAACCAATACTATGTACGGAAGATATTTATGTCCGTTTTCAGGATTTAATTTTCGAGCCTTAAATTTGGTGTTATATTCTTTTATATTACGAACCATTGCAATTTTCAATAAATCGTAACGAGCATCCATTTCAATACATAAAGAATTTAGCGTGTTAACTACTTTTGTTGTGTCTGTAATAATAGCTTCTTCAGAATCGGGTAATTTGGCTAAATAATGGCGTTCAATCTTATTGAATAATGTTAATTCAACTTTTTTGGGATCAACCAATACAAATTTTACTTCGGCAGGATGTTTTTTGTATAGCAGTGAAGTTAATACAGCATTTAAACCAACAGATTTACCTTGGCCTGTTGCTCCAGCCATTAATAAATGAGGCATTTTGGCTAAATCCACAACAAATGTTTCGTTTGAAATTGTTTTTCCTAATGCTATTGGCAATTCCATTTCTGAATTTTGAAACTTTGTTGAAGAAATTACCGATTTCATTGAAACCATTGTTGGCTTCTTGTTTGGCACTTCAATACCAATAGTTCCTTTACCCGGAATTGGAGCTATAATTCTAATTCCTAAGGCGGAAAGTGATAAGGCAATATCGTCTTCTAAATTTTTTATTTTAGAAATTCTTATACCAGCTTCAGGAACAATTTCATAAAGTGTAACAGTTGGTCCAACAGTTGCTTTTATGCGAGCAATTCCAATTTTATAATTATTTAGAGTTTCAACAATTCTATTTTTGTTCGCTTCTAGTTCTTCTTGGTTTACAGAGATTGTTTCATTATAATCTCTTAATAAATTAAGTGTAGGAAATGTATAATTTCCTAATTCTAAAGTGTGGTCAAATTCCCCAAAATCTTTAAGTAACTTATCAGAAAGGTTTTCGTTTTCTTGTTTTTCTTCTACAATTTTTTCAATTGCAATTTCAACATTGTGAGATTCGGAACTTTCTTTAATTGAGTTTTCTATATTTGTATCAGTACTACTATTTTCAGTAGTTAAAATAGTTTCAATCGGTTTGTTTTTTAATGTAGGTTCAAGATTTTCTAATGGAAATTCAAAAGAAGGTGTGTTTTCTTCAACTGTTTTTTTAGAATTGATATCTTCTATTGATATTTCACTTTCACTATTTGTATTTTCTTTAGAAGTTGTAAGACTCTTTTTAAGAGTTTCAAAAGTTATTTTAAAGCGAATTACTAAGTAAGATATAAATAGAAATAATAGCGTTAAAATTAGACCTGTTTTTCCTAGAAATTGCTGCAAGTAATTGTTTATTTCAAACCCAATTACACCTGCTAAAAGCGAATTTACTTGAGCTAAAAAACCAAATGAAATTGAAATCCAAAGTATTCCTAGAATTCCCCATCCCCATAATTTCTGTACTTTTTTTAAATTCCCTTTTAAAAATATAGAAACTCCTGTAAAGAATAAGAGTATTGGTATGTATAATGAAGCGATTCCAAAATTTTTATAAATGAAAAAGTGACTTACAGCAGCGCCAATTTTCCCCAACAAATTTTTTACAGTGATGTTTTTATTTGTGAAATTTGAAAGTTGACTTTGATCTTGTTGCCAATTAAATAGATAAGATATAAATGAAGCGAATAAGAATATTGAGAAAAGTGTTATAAATAAACCTAGAATGGTTTGTGTTTGCTGACTTCCAAAAAATAATTTTATTTTTTGGAAACGTGGTTTTGCCACTTTTTTAGTTATTGTTTTCTTTTTAGCCATTTACTTTAATGTGGCACAAAAATATGAAATTAATGTGATTGTAGTTAAATTCCTAAATAAATTTAGGGACGTAAATAATTAAACCGATAATTACAGCAAATATTGCTGCAAAAAAAGCTGCTCCGGCTGAAATATCTTTAATGCTACCAATTTGTTTGTGAAATTCTGGATGAATAAAGTCTGCAATTTTTTCAATAGCAGTATTTAATGACTCTGCTACCAAAATAAGTCCAATTGCAAAAATTTGAAACATCCATTCGGTAGCAGAAATATGCATTAAAAAGCCTAAAATTGTCATAAAAATGCCAATAATAACTTGTGTAATAATACTATTTTCTGAAGTAATTAAAATCCAAAAACCATTAGCTGCATATTTTACAGATTTATAACGATTCATGAAAAAATTACGCTCAGTATTCATATTTACAGCGCTTTTAAGGCTGCTTCATAATTAGGTTCGTCAACAATTTCAGGAACTTGTTCAGTATAAGTAACAACTCCTTCTTCATTAATAATAACAATTGCTCTTGAGTGTAAATTTGCTAAAGGACCATCTTCAATAGTTGCGCCGTAAGCTTTACCAAATTTTCCTTTTGAAAAGTCAGAGAGTGTAATTACATTATCTAAACCTTCAGCTCCACAAAAACGAGCTTGAGCAAATGGTAAATCTCTTGAAATACATAATACTTTTGTGTTTTCTAATTTGCTAGCTTCTTCATTAAATTTTCTAACAGAAGCTGCACAAGTTCCAGTATCTAAACTTGGAAATATATTTAAAATTAATTTTGAACCTTTAAAATCTTTTAATTTAGCTTTTGACAAGTCAGCTTTTACTAAATTAAATTTAGGCGCTTTTTTACCTACTTTTGGTAATTTTCCTACTGTATTTATTGGATTTCCTTTTAATGTTATTTTAGCCATAATTTGTAATTTTTATTTTAGAATATCAAAGTTAGTTTAAAAACTAAAAACTCCCGAACTAATTCGAGAGTTTTTAAAAATATAATTGATTTTTGTTAGTGTTTCGATAAATAGTCAGCAACACCTTCATGAGTTGCTTTTAATCCTTCTTTTTCTTTACTCCAGTTTGCTGGACAAGCTTCGCCGTGTTCTTCAGTAAATTGTAAAGCATCTACCATTCTTAACGCTTCATCAACATTTCTACCTAATGGTAAATCGTTCACTACTTGGTGACGAACAATTCCTTCTTTGTCAATTAAAAATAAACCACGGTACGCAATTAATTCTCCACTAGCTTGTAATTGATCTTCATCATCATAAAAATAATCTCCAGCTAAAACATCGTAATTTTTAGAAATTGTTTTATTTGTATCCGCAACTAATGGATAGGTAACTCCTTGAATACCTCCTTGTGCTTTTGGCATTTGCAACCATCCCCAGTGAGATTGTTCAGTATCAGTTGATACGGCAACAAGTTGAACATTTCTTTTTTCAAACTCTGCTAATTTTTCTTGAAACGCAAATAATTCAGTAGGGCAAACAAATGTGAAATCTTTTGGGTAAAAGAATAATATAACATATTTTTTTCCTTCAAATTGATCTAAAGAATAGTTCTCCGTAAATTCTATTCCATTTGTTACCGCTTGAGCGTTAAATTTTGGTGCTTTTTTTCCAACTAATACAGCCATTTTTATAATTTTTTATTTTGATTATTTATTTTCTATCACAAATGTACATATTTAATGAGTCTTTTAAAATGATGTTAATTTTAATATTTTATTCCGAAATAGATTTTATTTATTGTTAGCTAATATCACTGTTTAGAATTGTGTAGAATTCTTGTATCTTCGCAACTTAAAATTAGTAAATATTGAAGCTTAAAAATTACACATCAGAATTTAAAAACAACTTAAAATTAGCCACTCCAATTATGATGGGGTCTTTAGGGCATTTATTAGTTGGTTTAATTGATGATATTATGGTTGGTAGGCTTGGACCTGTTGAACTTGCCGCTACTTCGCTTGGAAATAGTTTAGTTTTTATAGCCCTTTCAATTGGTATTGGTTTCTCATTTGCAATAACACCTTTAATTGCTGAATCTGATGGTGAAGGTGATCAGGAAAAGGGTAGAAGTGTTTTTCAGCACGGCTTAATTTTAATGACCATTTTAGGCGTTGCTGTTTTTGGAATGCTTTTATTTATAAAACCGATTTTGTATCATTTAGATCAACCTGAAGAAGTAGTTGTTCTTGCAATACCGTATTACGAAATTGTTGCAATATCAATGATTCCACTAATGATTTTTCAAGGAATTAAACAATTTGCAGACGGTTTATCACAAACAAAATATGCAATGTATGCCACTATATTAACTAATATAGTGAATGTTGTTCTCAATTTTGCGTTGATTTATGGTTTCTGGATTTTCCCTAGATTAGAATTAGTTGGTGCTGCATTAGGAACATTAATTTCTAGAATTGTAATGGTTGTTTTCCTTTTTGTTGTATTAATGAAAAAAGAAAAATTTGCAATTTATATGCGAAGATTACAGTTGAATGAGTTCAAGAAAAATGTATTTAAAAAAATAATGAATTTAGGTTTTCCAACGGCATTACAAATGCTTTTTGAAGTTGGTTTATTTACGGCATCAGTTTTATTAGCAGGTACATTAGGTGCGCTTCCGCAAGCAGCAAATCAAATAGCATTAAAATTAGCGTCAACAACATTTATGATTGCAGTAGGTATTGGTGTGGCTTCAACGATAAGAGTTGGTAACCAAAAAGGGATGAAAAATTATATTGAATTAAGGCGTATTGCATTTTCAAATTTCCTATTGGTGTTAATTATTATGTTTGTATTTTCCATAGGCTTTATGTTATTTAAAGATATTTTACCTTTAATGTTTACTAATAATTTAGAAGTAATTACTATGGCTTCCAGTTTATTAGTAATTGCAGGGTTATTCCAACTATCGGACGGTATTCAAGCTGTTATTTTAGGAGGCTTACGTGGTTTGCAAGATGTAAAATGGCCTTCAATATTATCATTTATAGCATACTGGATTATTGGATTTCCAATATGTTATTACTTAGGAAAAGAAGATGTATTGGGAACATTAGGAATTTGGATAGGCTTATTTATTGCTTTAACAAGTTCTGCAATTTTACTGTTTTTAAGATTCAATTATTTATCAAATAAATTAATAAAAGAAAAAAATGAACTTACCTAAATTTTTACTGGGAGATAATACAGACTGTAAAGAAGATATTTTTGTTATACATACCGAATTTCCTCGATTTGTTATCAATTTAGTTGATGATGAAATTGAATGGTTTGAAGATTTTGATGGAGCTGATCAGGAAGAGTTAGAAACACAAGTTGCAGTGCTAATTGAGCAAGCATCAGAGTTTTATGATCGAGAAATGGAGCGTTACAAAGATGAATAAATATAATTATTTTTCAGTTTCATTTAAAACCTTATAGGCTTGCCCAACCCAATCATCACGTTCAATTCTACCTGGAAAAAATTTAATTAATTCAGTAACTTTAGTAATATCTTTACTATTGAAATTACTTATTTGTTTAAAAGTGTAAATGCCAATGGTATTCAGTTTTTCTTCAATAGAAGGTCCAATACCTTTAATTTCTTGTAAATTGCTTTTGTCGCTTATTGAAGCTGTTCCAATACGATTAAAATTTAAACCATTTTGGTGAACAATTGGAGGAACGGACTTTATCATTTCTACGCCTCCACGTTCAAAAGTTTTAGTAGCTCTAATTTTTGGTACATCATCTTTAATGTTTAAATCTTCATATTCTGCTGAATTAGAGGGGTTTGCGTTCTTTTTTTTATTTTTTGATAAACGACCGAAAAATAAACCAATTAAAAAAGCACCTAACATCCAACTAAAAATTTCAATTAAATGTGCAAGATTTGGATTCGAAAATATTGATGAAAACATATGTATATTAATTAATTTGTATTTCAATTCTTCTGTTTTTTGCTCTACCTGCTTCGGTTATTTTTTCTGTAATTGGCTCCGATTCTCCTTTTGAAAAAGTTTCAATTTTATTGAAATTTATACCATTTTCAGAAAAGTATTTTTGTAAGTTTTTAGCTCTGTTCAATCCAATAATTAAATTATTTTCATAATAACCTAAATTGTCGGTATGTCCAGTAATAATAACTTTCTTATCAGTATTTTTTTGTAAAAACTGTTTTAAAAGTAATGTGTAATCCGTTAATATTTTAGTTGGAATAAGTTTACCATTTTCAAATTCTAAATAAAGCGTTTTGTTTTTGATAGTTGATTCCAAGCTATCTAAAATATGTTGCTTTATGTTTGTTAATTTTAGTTCAATTCCGTTATTGTAAGTCCCTTTTTTATTAAATTCAAAATTTAAAACTTCACCAAAAATTTTAATTTTTAATGAGTCGAAACCATTATTTACAAATTCATTTTTCACCAATTTAGCTCGTTGTAAACCTATATTTTTAATTGGATGCGTAGTTGCTTCCTGTTGCGAATAGTTGCCCGTAATGTAAAGCTCCTTTGAATAATTATTTACTAAATAATTGTAAATACTATCTTTCAAAAAGGGGATACTATCTATACTTGATACTTCTGTATTATTTTTAGTTATTGTAAAACCTTGAGGAAACTTGAAAATTACGTTGTTTTTAGCATCAGAAATTAAAAACGGAGAATATGTATTTTTACCTTTAAAAGTGTTGATTGTTAAATTACAATTATTAAAATGTTTGCTGCTAATAAAATAATGAGAAGTTAAAGCAACTAAAGCCCAAAGAAGAAAAAATAAAAAAGCTTTAAAATAGTTTAGCATGCTCAATTTTTAGCACGTTAAATTTAATAATAAATTTGTTTAGTTGCAAATCTATATTCCTATAAATGAAATGGTTATTACTAAGACTTATTTTTTTTAGCAGATTCTACTAATTCTAGCTTATTTAAAGTTGTTTGTGTAGTGAATATTCCATAATTGATAAATGCAGTATTTTTCTCAATTTTATCAATAGTTCCACAAGAATTACTACCAATAATTCGAACTTTATCATCCATTTTAAAAATATAATCCGCTTTCTGCTTTGCAACTTTTTTAGCTTCCGTATTTTTTATTTCTCTAACTTTAATTACTTCATGTAATACTTCAGCTTCTATTGTTTTCAATTTCTTTTCAACCTCTTCATTTTTAACCTTAATTTGTTTTTTTTGAACCTTTGTTTTAGGTTTTGGAGGGTTTTTTTTAAGGTATTTTGTTTTTTCTATGGTTACCCAATTGTTAAAATCGGTATTCAGTTGTTTTTTATTATTTGTTTGAAAATATTTATGAATAAGTTCATTTGTTTTTCTTCCAAATGCCAGCATTTTTTGATTACTGTCGTACAACTCCTGGAAACTCTCTAATTTTTCCTGTATTTTTTCTTGTTTTTCATTTAAACCAGCAGATTTTTCAATGGCTTTTGATTTTTCTTTTTCTAAAGTTTCGGAGTTTTTTTGTAATTTATTTCGCTCTTTTTGAAGATTAGAAATTGTTTTGTCTAAGCGTACTTTTTCACCATCTACTCTTTTTTTAGCTTTATTAATTAAACTAAAAGGAATTCCATTTTTTTGTGCAACTTCAAATGTAAATGAACTACCAGCCTGACCAATAAATAATTTATACAACGGCATCAGTGTTTTTTCATCAAATTGCATATTTGCGTTTGCAACATTTTCAAGTTCACTGGCTAGCACTTTTAAATTTGAATAGTGTGTTGTAATTATTCCGAATGCTCCTTTGGTGTAGAATTCTTCTAAAAATATTTCAGCTAAAGCACCACCCAATTCAGGATCGCTACCAGTACCAAATTCATCTATTAAAAAAAGTGTGTTGTTGTTACAACTTCGCAAAAAATTACGCATATTTTTTAAACGATAACTATAAGTACTTAGTTGATTTTCAATAGATTGGTTATCTCCAATGTCAGATAAGATTTTATCAAAAAAACAAGTTTCAGAACGTTCATGAGCAGGAATTAATAAGCCACTTTGCAACATAACCTGAAGTAAACCAACCGTTTTAAGCGCAATACTTTTCCCACCGGCGTTTGGTCCTGAAATAACAATAATTTGTTGTTGTTTGCTTAATTCAAGTGTTTGTGGAATTGTTTTTATATGCTGCTCATTGTTTTTTAACAATAAGATTGGATGATAAGCATTTTTAAAATAAACTCTTTTTTCTGAAGTTATTTTAGGTAATACTGCATTAATTGAAAATGCATATTTTGCTTTTGAAGCAATAACATCAAGTGCTGTTAAATAGTGTTGGTACGCTATTAAATTTGGAACATATTCTCGCAGTGAATTTGTTAATTCCTTTAAAATTCTAATAATTTCTTGATGCTCTTCATACATTAAATTTTGAAGTTCTCGGCTAAACTGTAAAGTCGCTTCTGGTGCAATAAATACAATACTTCCAGTTTTAGAACTACCAACTAAACTACCTTTAACTTTTCGTCTGTGCATAGCCGATACTGCTAATACCCGTTGATTGTCAACAACAGATTCTCGTATTTCATCTAAATATCCAGCGCTACTATATTGGCTTAAAGCTTTAGTGAAACTTCCACCAATTTTAGAACGGATTGAATTAATATCGCTTCTAATTTGTTTTAATAAGGAAGACGCATTTTCGTTAACCTCTCCATATGAAGTAATTATTTTTTCAATGTTTTGAACCAATTGTTTTTGGTATTCAATAGTTAATGAAAAGGTAAATAGTGTAGGGTAATAGTCTTTAAATTTTTTAAAAAACTGAAGCAATTCAAAAATAGTAGTTGTATTGTTTAATATTTTTAAAAATGATGCAGGCTCAAGGTAACTATTTTCAATATTCAATAAATGAATTTCCTTTTGAATGTCATCAAAATAATGATTTGGTATTTTATTTTCATTTACATACGTTGACAAATACTCATTAACTTGCTGTAATTCAGGTTTAAGTTCCTCTAAATTTTTATACGGTTTTATTTGTAAGGCTTTATTTTTACCTAAATCAGAGATACAATATTCACTTACCGATTTTAAAATGGTAAGTAATTCTAAATCTATTAATGTTTTTTCTGAAATAGTACTCATAAAAATTGTTACTTTTGAAAAGTTTGACAAAAGTATAACTTTAAGATGAATAGAAGCAATGAAATTGAAAATAGCTGATAGCTGGAAAATAGTATTACAGTCAGAGTTTCAAAAGCCATATTTTAAAAAACTTCACAATTTTGTTGCAAAAGAATATGTAAATAATGATTGTTATCCAAGTGAAGAACAAATTTTTGAAGCTTTTAAATTATGTGATTTTAATAATTTAAAAGTGGTGATAATTGGGCAAGACCCATATCACGGATCTGGACAAGCACACGGATTGTGTTTTTCGGTGAATGAAGGTATAACACATCCACCTTCATTAAAAAATATTTTCAAAGAAATTCAAACAGATTTAAATATACAATATCCTAAAAGTGGAAATTTAGAGCGTTGGGCAAAGCAGGGAGTACTTTTGTTAAATGCAACTTTAACAGTAAAATCTCACAATGCAGGCTCACATCAAAAACAAGGTTGGGAGGAGTTTACAGATGCTGTAATTTCATTAATTTCTGAAAGAAAAGAAAATGTTGTATTCTTACTTTGGGGCGGATTTGCTAAAAAGAAAGGGCTGAAAATTGATACGAGAAAACATTGTGTTTTAACGTGTGGTCATCCATCTCCTTTAAGTGCTAACAGAGGCTATTGGTTTGGCAATAAACATTTTAGTGAAACAAATAACTATTTGGTTAACAGCGGTTTAAAAAAAATTAAATGGTGACTAATATCATAGTGTCTGTTTGCAATAATTGTTACATTTATAAAAAATTAATCTAAATAAAATGAAGAATCAAATTAAACTTTTTGCAGTAATTTTTAGTGTTTTAGTATTGTTTAGTTGTAAAGATAAAGAGGGCTATTCAAAAATTAAAAACAGTCAAATACCAGCTCAATCTACAACACATAAAATTGTTATTAATGAAGCTATTGATGGTGGTGGTTATATGTATTTAAATGTTGATGAAAGTGAAAATAAGTACTGGATTGCAATTACTAATATGGCTGTAAAAGTTGGAGATACTTATTATTATGAAGAAGGATTGCTAATGAAAGATTTTGAAAGTAAAGAATTGGAAAGAACCTTCGATTTTATAACTTTTGTTAATGGAATAAGAAAAACTGAAGAAATTGAAGCTACTGAAAAAGAGAACATGCATTCAAAATCAGATGCTTCTGTAGTTGAAACTATAAAAATTGAAAAGCCTGAAAATGGTACATCACTAGAAGAACTATTTTCAAAAAAAGAATCGTTTTCAAAAAAATCGATTGTAGTTAAAGGAAAAGTGGTAAAAGTGAATAATGGTATCATGAAAAAAAATTGGGTTCATATTAGTGACGGCACTCAATTTGATGGTAAAAAAAGCTTAACCGTAACTACGCTTGAAATGGTTAAAGTTGGTGATGTAGTTACTTTTGAAGGAACTATAATTTTGAATAAAGATTTTGGACAGGGTTATATTTATGATATTTTATTGGAAGAAGGAAAGATAGTAAAATAACAAAAGCAAAAATAATTGAATAAAAAAAAGCGCTTCTAAAGCGCTTTTTTTATTAACTAACTCAAACATTTATATGATGAAAACAAAGTTCTGCAAGTTCTATGTTTTCATAATTAACAATTGCAATTCGTGTGCCAAAAATATTGAGGAATTGTTAATTAAAGGTTAAAGTAATATGTTATTTAAACTAAATGACGTTGTGCTTTATATGAAGAGCGAACTAAAGCTCCACTTTCTACATATTTAAAGCCCATTTTTTCTCCAATTTCTTTGTATTTATCAAATTGTTCAGGTGTAATAAATTCTATAACAGGTAAGTGTTTTTTACTAGGTTGTAAGTATTGACCAATTGTTAAAACATCAACGTTAGCATTTGCTAAATCTTGCATAGTTTCAATTACTTCGGCTTCAGTTTCACCTAACCCAAGCATTATACCCGATTTTGTTCTACGTTGACCTTGGTCTTTCATATATTTTAAAACCTCTAAACTTCGATCATATTTAGCTTGAATACGAACTTCACGAGTTAAGCGTCTAACAGTTTCTAAATTGTGTGAAATTATTTCAGGAGCCACCGCTAAAATTCGATCAATATTTGTTTTATTTCCTTGAAAATCTGGAATTAAAGTTTCAAGTGTAGTTGTAGGATTTGCCCTTCTAATTGCGTTAATAGTTTCAGCCCAAATAATTGAACCACCATCTTTTATATCATCTCTATCAACTGATGTAATTACAGCATGTTTAATTTTCATTAATTTAATAGAACGAGCAACTTTTTCGGGTTCTTCCCAATCTACAGTTTCTGGTCTTCCAGTTTTTACACCACAAAACCCACAAGAACGAGTACATATATTTCCTAAAATCATAAATGTAGCTGTACCTTCTGTCCAGCATTCACCCATATTAGGACAACTTCCACTTGTACAAATAGTATTTAATTTATATTTGTCAACTACGTTTCTTAATTCAGTATATTTTTTACCAACGGGTAGTTTAACTCTTAACCACTTTGGTTTTTGTATTTTATTTACAATTGTTTCTTCTGACATTTCACTAAAAATTGAATGCAAAAGTACAAAGAAATTATAAACTAAAAATATACCAAATGCTAAAACCTATTAGAAAAAGAATTCCAAACCAACTTAATATTTTTAATTGTAGTGTAGGTCTCCATTCTTTTGGTGTATGTTTTCCAGAAATTAGAATGTAATTTATGATGGCAAAAAATGGCGCAGTTAAAAATGATAAAATAGTTGCTATTTTTATTAAAACACCCATTTCAGACCTAAAGAAAATTAAAATAGAAATTGTTCCAATAGCTAGAAAACCGATCCAAAACCAATACATGTTTTTATACGATTTATTAGTAAGTAAATCAAACGTTTTTGTCATAGCTCTTGGTGATGCATCTAACGTGGTAATTGTAGTGCTAAACATAGTGGTGAAAGCTGCTGCTGCAATAATAATATACATTCCAGAACCTAAATTTTTTGTATACAATGTAATAAGTTGTTGCGAAAACTGTACAGCACTTCCACTAAATGTTTCACCTGAATTAAACATAACAATAGCACCTAAAGACACAAAACAAATACCTAAAACTAAAGTTGAAATAAAGCCAATATTGAAATCGAAAATTGCTTGTTTTGTATTAAAATTTTGAGTTTTATCTTTTTGTTTTTCAATAGACCAAAGTGATTGCCAAATTGAGACATCGAGTGGAGCAGGCATCCAACCTAAAAAGGCTATTAAAAAACCAATTTCAACGCTTCCTTTTGGAATAATTTGTGTAAAATTAGGAATTGTATTTGTATTTAAAGCAGCAACTATTAAGGCTGTAATTGTGCTTATAGTTAATGTTATGATAATAATTTTCATTAAATTATCAAGTAGTTTATATTTTCCAATAATTAATAATGAAATGCAAATTACAGTTATTATAATACTCCAAATTATAGGGTTTGTTGTAATTCCAAATAAATTTGCTGCTATGCCAGCAGTAACAATAGTTACGGCAGCTTGTATGGTAAACATAGTTGCAAAGTTTAAAATAAAATAGGTGATTAAAACTCCTTTTCCAAGCTTTTTATAGCCATCCAATAAACTTTCACCTGTTGCGGTAGCATAACGTGGTCCAAATTGAAAGAATGGATATTTTACAATGTGAATTAAAACCAATGCCCAAATTAAGCCAAACCCAAAATCAGCACCAGATCTAGTGGATTGTACCAAATGCGAAATACCAATTGCCGCTCCTGCAAAAAGTAACCCAGGACCTAATTTTTTTAACCAATTGAATTTTTGTGTATTCAAGTTTCTGAAGAATTCTTAATTATTTCGGCTAATACCTTTTTTGCTCTTAATAATTTTACTTTAACATTATTAATTGGTTCATTTAAAGCATCAGCAATTTCCTTGTAAGTCATTTCTCTAAAGTATCGAAGATTTATAATTTCTTGATAATGAGGTTTTAACTGTTTAATATAATTTTTAAGTTGTACTAAATTTTGTTCTATAATTAGCTGATCTTCAGCTGATGGTGTTTCGTCAAAAATTTTGTAGGCTTCAGATTGCGATTTGTTAATTGAAATAGTTTCGGTACGTTTTTTTCTTAAATGATCTAAAAAAATATTTTTTGAAATAGAAATTAACCACGTTTTAAAATTATAACTTTCATTGTATAAGTCAATTTTATCAAACGCTTTTGAGAATGTTTTTATAGTAATATCTTCTGCTTCATCTTCATTCTCAGTTTTTAAAAATTGAAATCGGTACACATCACTCCAATACGTATTGAGTAATGTATTAAAAGCTTTTTGATCTTTTTCTCTAGCTTTTTCAATTAATGTAGTAATATCAATATTTTTTTTTACCAATGTGTGGGTTTTGATATAAGATTTTTTATAAAGATAAACAATTGCGTGAAGATTAACAATAATTCAAAAAAGGGAGCAAATAGAACTAAATCTTTTTCGTTTAACTTTTTTGAAGAAGAGTTAATTACCAAATATTGAACTAAAAAACGAATAAAAATTAAGGTGGTTAGAAGTTGCCAGTTATATAAGAAACACAATAAAATAACACTTAAAACCCAAAATAATAATTGAGAACTATAAAAAATACCCAATAAAAATTTATGATATGATTTATAATAAGATGCCGTAGAAATGTGTCTTCTTTTTTGCTGAATCCATTCTTTAAATGTTGATTTTGGAGTGGATTCAGTATAGCTATTTTTTGAAAAACAATTAGTTGTATTTTCTTTGGAAGCTGCCTGATTAATAAACAAATCGTCATCACCAGATTTAATTTTCATATGGTTTACAAAGCCATTCACACTAAAAAAAAGAGATTTAGTATATGCTAAATTACGACCAACTCCCATATAAGGAATTCCAATTTTTGAATATGAAAAATATTGAATTGCTGTTAAAAGAGTTTCAAAACGAATTAATTTATTTAATAAGGAGCCTTTAACTTTTTTATAAGCACCATATCCTAAAAGGAGTTGATGTTTAGTGTTGAAATTGCTTGCCATTTCAGAGATCCAATTTTCTGAAATTGGTTTGCAATCAGCATCAGAAAACAATAAGTGTTCGTAACTAGCAGCTTTAATACCTAATGTAAGTGCATATTTTTTACTTCCCCAAAATTGTTCATTGGCTTTTACATCTACTATTTTAATTGGTATTTTGGATGCACCCTTAAATTGCTCCATAACTTTTAATGTAGTGTCATGTGAACAATCATTAATTAAAATTAGTTCGAATTTAGAATAGTTTTGATTTAAAAAGTAAGGTAAATTTATTTTTAAATTTTCAGCCTCATTTTTGGCGCAAATAAGTATAGAAATAGGCTTGTTGAAGTTGTTAACAGTTGGTTTGCTCTTTAAGAATGCAAATGAACCAAAAAGAAAAATATAATAAATAAGTTGAATACAAACAATTACTATAAAAGTAACAAACAAGTATTCTAACATAATTTATCTATTTTCACATTGATCAGCAGTTTTACCGCAATAGCCACATGGCTCACCATCTTTATTTAAATTTGGGTTTTGACTTGCGCAAGTTCCAGCAAATTTACCATCCTTTTTTGCCCAAAGTTTAATTGCTATTCCAGCAATACCTAACCCTAATAAAACAATTGTAATTAAAACAAGTTTCATACGAAAATATTTAGGGTACAAATATAATAATTTATTGTGGTGATTAAGGAATAAATATATTGAATATTCAATTGCTAATAATGTAATATTTTATCAATGTTTTTAATTTTATTTTATGTATTTGGTTAATTAGTAAGTAGTTTGTTTGATTTATCGAATAAGAATTGTTAAATTTGTAATTAGTTGATAGCTACTGTTTTTAAATTCCTTATGTTATTTAATACCATCTAAAACTTTAAGAATTGTAAAATTGATTGAATTAACAGCTATTAACGCATTATTACATTAAAAAGACTCGTCAAATTTATATTTGACGAGTCTTTATTTTTTTTCAATGGAATTTTTAATAATTATTCCTGTTTAATTAATTCATCTTGTACACTATTAGGTACTAATTCAAAATTAGAGAACTTAGTGCTAAAGCTTCCTCTACCTTGAGTTATAGAACGCAAAGTAGTTGAATATTTATACATTTCAGCCAGTGGAGTTTTCGTTTTAATAGTTTGATATTTACCATCACTATCCATTCCTAAAATAATAGATCTACGCGATTGTAAATCGGTCATAACATTTCCCATTAATTCTTCTGGGACTTTAACATTAAGCTCTTGTATTGGTTCTAATAATTTTGGCTTGGCATTTAAAAAAGCATCCTTAAAAGCATGTGCAGCCGCTATTTTAAAAGAAATATCATTAGAATCTACGGGGTGCATTTTACCATCAAACAACATAACTCTAATATCTCGGGCATACGATTTTGTTAATGGACCTTCTTCCATTACTTCTAATATTCCTTTTAAAACTGAAGGTAAGTAGCGAACATCAATTACACCACCAACTATACAGTTATAAAATACTAATTTTCCTCCCCATTCTAAATCTACAACTTCTTTTTTACGAATGTTAAATCCATCAGGATCAGACATTCCTTCATACCAAGGCTCAATTTTCATATGAACTTCTCCAAATTGACCTGAACCACCTGATTGTTTTTTATGCTTGTAACTGCTTGTTGCAGAACGTTGAATAGTTTCTCTATAGGTAATTCTTGGTTGTTCGAAAACAGCTTTTATTCCGTAAATTTTTTGTAATGTCCAGTCTATTGTTGCTAAATGCAATTCTCCTTGACAGGATAAAATTTGTTGTTTTAATTCAGTAGAATATTTTATAATAACTGTAGGATCTTGACTATGAATTTTTTTAAGTGCTTCATTTAGTTTTTCTTCATCATTTTTATCAACAGCATTTATCGATTTATTTATTCTAGATGAAGGATAGCTAATTGGTTTAATAGTAATATCAGAACCTTTAACTCTTAAAGTATCATTGGTTTCGGTATATTTTAATTTCAAAGTTGCACCAATATCACCAGCGCTTAATTTTTCAACAGGTTGGCGGTTTTTTCCATCCATAATAAAAAGCTGATTTAATATTTCAACTTCTTCATTTCTAGAGTTTTCTAATTTGTAGTTTTGTTTAATTTCTCCAGATTTTACTTTAAAGAAACTAATTTGACCTAAGTTTGGTTCATATAAAGTTTTGAAAATAAATAAAGATGTTGGAGCATCAACTTTACATTCAATTGTATTGCCTTCAACACTTTGTTCAGGTTTTAAATCTGCGGCTGATGGAGCTACATTATCAATAAATCCCATTAATCTACCAGTACCCATATCGTTTAAAGCTGAAATACAGAAAATAGGAAATAACTCATGATTTAACATTCCTTTTTTAATCCCTTCTCGCATTTCATCTTCATTAAGAGTTCCTTTATCAAAATAAAGTTCCATTAAATCTTCATCGTTTTCCGCAGCTTTTTCTACCAATTCATTATGCAATTTGTTTGCAAGATCTATCTGATCAGCAGGTATTTCTAATTTTTCTGGTTTTCCACCTTCTGGACCAAATTTATAGAGTTTCATTTTTAATACATCAACTATGCATTGCGAACCATCTATTACAATTGGATATTGAATTTTAACAGCGTTGTTACCAACTAAATTAATGATACTTTTAAAACTTTCATCAAAATCAGCATTAGGGCTATCAATTTGATTAATAACAAATAATGTTGGTAAAGAAAAACGATCTACATAATTCCAAATAATTTCAGTTCCAACCTCAACTCCATGTTGGGCATTTACAACTGTTACTACTGAATCTGCAACGCGCATAGTAGATGCAATTTCGCCTATGAAATCATCTAATCCGGGAGTGTCTATAATGTTTATTTTGTAATTTCGCCATTCAGTGTGGAGAGGTGTGGCAAATATGGAAGTTTCTCTTTCTTGCTCAATTTCGTGATAGTCTGCAACTGTATTTTTGCTTTCTACGCTACCACGGCGTTTGACTAATCCAGCTTCAAAGAGCATTGTTTCTGCTAATGTAGTTTTACCACTTTTATGAGCTCCTACAAAGGCAACATTTTTAATGTGTTTATCATCGTATATTTTCATAATTTAACTGTTTTTGTGAAAAGTTTTATAAAGTTACAAACTTTTTAATTTAAAAAGATGACGAATGTTAGGGTTTTTATGAAACGGATTCACTATTTAGATTAAAACTTAGATTCTTATTAATTCCAAATTATTTACAATTCATCCTTGTTAATATACAATTCGGTTAATTGAAATTTTGTTTTACTATAATTTGAATGACTTTTGAAGTGTAAAACACAATAATATTAATTTAAAACCACGTATTATGCAACATGTAATTTTAGCCATTGTCTTATTCTTTTCATCTGTAACGCTTTCATTTGCACAAGAAAGTAATGTAAATTTAACAGGGAAAACAATTACAGTATCTGTAACAAATGCTTTAAGTGATAAAGGTGAAGTGCACTTTGCTATTTTCACAAAAGAAAATTTTAGAAAGGAATCACTTTCTTCAAAATCATCAACTATTAGTAACGGAAAAAGTTCAGTAATTTTTGAAAACATTTCTGAAGGTGCTTATGCAGTTGTATGTTATCATGATGAAAACAATAATGGTACAATGGATTTTCAAGAAAATGGAATGCCGAAAGAAAGTTATGGTACATCAAACAATGCATTAAGTTATGGGCCGCCACAATTTGAAAGTGCTAAATTTGAAGTTGTCAATGAAGATCTTAATTTAGAAATTAAGTTTTAAATTGCACGTGATTAAAATAAACTCATATTCTATGAAATCGGAATTTAAATATATCCTTAAAGTATCTATAATAATTGCAGTCATAATATTTGTAATTGAACGACTGTTGTTTGGTGGAGGTTTTAATTTGCCAATAAATGAATTATTAAAGGTATTTGGTATTCATCTTATGTACGCTTTTGTGTTAACATTTTTAAATTCATATTTCTATACCTTTTTAGAATCAAAATTTACTTGGAAAGAAAACTCAAAGAAAAGATTGATAATTGGAGCCATTGGTTCTGTAACATTAACTATGATAGGGCTTGTTGCGCTGAGATTTATAACGCTTGTTCTTATTTTGAATCAACCTTTTGAAAATTTCATAAATGATAAAAATGCAAGTTCTTACTACGCTTTTGGATTGGCAATTACACTAATTGCAAGTTTAGTATTTCACGCTATTTTTTTCTATAAAGCATTAACTGAAAAAAAAGTAAATGAGCAGCAAATTGTTGCAAAAACAGAAACAGCAAAATTTGAATCTTTAAAAAGTCAAATAGATCCTCATTTTTTGTTTAACAGTTTAAACGTATTAACATCATTAATTGGAGAAAACCCAAAACAGGCAGAAAAGTTCACAACCAAACTTTCAAAAGTTTATAGATACGTTTTAGAGCAAAAAAGTAAAGATTTAATTGAACTTGATGAAGAATTACACTTTGCAAAAGCGTATATGGAATTGTTAACTATGCGATTTGAGGATGCCGTTATATTTGAAATTCCAGAGAAAGCCAGTAATTCAGAATTAAAAATAATACCATTATCACTACAATTATTATTAGAAAATACAATTAAGCATAATGTGGTTTCAGAAGAAAACCCTTTAACTGTTACTATTAGAGAGGAAAATGGTTATTTGGTTGTTAGCAATAACTACAATCCAAAAACAACCATAGAAAAAGGTACAAAAGTAGGATTGAAGAATATTATTGATAGGTATAACTTAATAACATTAAGGCAGGTCTCTGTTGAAAAACAAGCCGAAAAATTTACGGTAAAATTACCGTTATTAACTCAAAAAACAATAATTATGAATTCATCAGATACAATAAAAAACAGTAAATATTTACGTGCAGTTGAGCGTGTTGAGGAAATAAAAGGGTTTTATTCAAGCTTAATAGCCTATTGTATAGTAATTCCTTTTTTAATTTTTATAAATTTAAAATATGTTCCGCAATTTCATTGGTTTTGGTTTCCAATAATGGGTTGGGGTATAGGTTTAACATTTCAAGCATTTAAAGCTTTTGCATACAACCCATTCTTGGGCCGCGATTGGGAAGAACGTAAAATTGAAGAGTATATGAATGAGGATCGAAAACAATATTGGGAGTAATGTTTAGTTGAAAAGTTTCAAAGCCTGAAAGCCCAAAACTAAGAGTAAAGAACAAAAACAAATACCATAAACTTAAAATTTATCAAATTTAACGCAGCATCAACAAACAACCAAAATTATAACAGTAATTAATTTTAAAAAAGAAAAAAAATGAAAATACAATATACAGAAGAAGATAAATATATTAGAGCAAAGAAAAAAGTGGATGCCATAAAAGGGTTTTATGCAAACTTACTATCGTATTGTTTGGTAATTCCATTCCTGTTTTTTATTAATTACATGACATCTCCAGGATATTATTGGTTTTGGTGGCCAATGTTTGGTTGGGGAATAGGAATTGCTTTTCACGCCTTTGGAGTTTTTGGACATAATATTATTTTAGGAAAAGACTGGGAAGAACGAAAAATTAAGGAGATTATGGACGAGGATAATAATCAAAAATATTAACATTATGAAAAATTCAAATTTAGAAGAACAAAAATATATTAGAGCAAAAAAGAAAGTTAAAGCAATAAAAGGGTTTTATGTACACCTTACGGTTTATATATTAGTAAATTTATTTTTAATAATATCAAGAGCATTTTCAAATGGTGATTTTGAAGATTTATGGCAGTGGCAAACCTATAATACTGCTATATTTTGGGGAATTGGAATTGTATTTCATGCTTTTAATGTTTTTGGAATGAACTTTTTATTAGGCTCAAACTGGGAAGAACGAAAAATAAAAGATATTATGGATCGCGATAAAAAACAATATTGGGAGTAATTTCTATTAAAAATAAGAAAAGGTAAAATGCTAATATTATTCTGAACCTTTGTCAGAATGTGAATTAACTTAAAAGATGAAAGTAATTATTATTGAAGATGAAAAACCTGCGGCAAGAAGGTTAAATAGAATGTTAAATGAAATAAATATAGCGCCAATAGCTATGCTACATTCAGTTGAAGAAGCTGTAAATTGGTTTTCAAATAATGAACATCCTGATCTTATTTTTTTAGATATTCAATTGTCCGATGGGTTGTCGTTTGAAATTTTTGAAGAGATTGACGTTAAAAGTGCAATTATATTTACCACTGCTTATGATGAATATGCTTTAAAAGCCTTCAAACTAAATAGTATTGATTATTTGTTGAAACCAATTGATAATGATGAGCTTGAAAATGCGGTAAATAAATATAAAAATTTGCAGACTTCTAATGGGATTCAGAATATAAATATTGAACAAATAAAGAGTTTAATTTCTTCAAAACAGGATAGTTATAAAAAACGATTTACGGTAAAAATTGGGCAACATTTAAAAATGATTTCAATAGAAACTATTGAATGTTTTTATAGTGAAAATAAGGCAACTCATATTCATACAATAGATAATAGAACTTATTTAATTGATGAATCTTTAGAGCAGTTGGAGGCGAAACTTCAACCAGAAATATTTTGTAGAGTAAGCCGTAAATATTTTGTAAATATTAATGCAATTAAAGATATTATTTCCTATTCAAACAGTCGGTTAAAAATCATTCTTCAATCATATAGCGAATCTGAAATTATTGTAAGTCGTGAAAGAGTTAAAGATTTTAAAAATTGGATTAGCTAGATTGCTTCGCTCCACTACGTTTCGTTCGCAATGACGAAATTAACCGTCACTGCGAGGAGTTTTTCACGACGTGGCAGTCTCATTATAACAAAGAGATTGCACAGTTTTTCTTAGAACTTCGCAATGACTAAATATGGCGTCACTGCGAGGAGTTTTTCACTACGTGGCAGTCTTTTCCAAACCAATCCGTTATGTTTTTAAAAACTGTAATAGTTTTAATTAATTATAACCAATAACGTTAGTTTTGAAAAAAACAGGTTAATATTCTTGGTAATCGTTTTTTTTTTTTTTTACATTCACCGCAGAAAGAGATAAAATTCCAAAAAATTGCTAAAAAAAAGAATTGCTATCTATCCAAGTAAATTATTCAAATACATTAAAACTACGTGCTGTGGAATATATATACTATTGTTTATTATTAAACTACAGTATATTAAAAAATCCTCTGTCTGTAAAACTTTAAAAATAACTACGCAAAATAGTATGTTTAATTTAAAACCATTGCCTATGATATAGCCAACAAATACACCCAGAGGAAAGTGTTGCAAATGTAATACATCTCGTCGAATTATTAATAATAAAATTATTTTAATTAAAATTTATAATAATGAAAATAAATAATAATTTTTATAAAATAATAGCAGCATTATTTATAAGCACACTATTGTTAACGAGTTGCAACAATGAAACTGTAGAGGATGTTGAAGAAGTTTTTAATATTAATGGTTTAGAAGTGTTAAGTTATTCTTTTAAAGAAAAAGGTGTTTCTGGAAAGGGATTAAGTTTAACTACTATTGCAGCTTTTGACAGTCAGCAAACCTATGATAATTATGTCAATAATTTAGAAAGTCAGGTTGAAGCCTGGGATGACGCTTTTGTGGCTAAATGGGGATATTTAAATGATGATGAATTAAATGCAAAGGAAGAAGAACTTAATTTCGACAGTGAAAAGCCTTTAACAGATTTTGAAAATCAGATTGGTTTACAATCGTTACGTCAAAAATATTTAGCAGATGAAGAAGTATGGTTAAATAATGAAGTGTTAGATGAAGCAACTGCACCCGACAATAATTCAATTTATGATTTTGACCAGAGTAAAATGGCACTTATAAATAGATTAGGTGAAGTTAAAATAGGTATTACCATTATTAAACAATTAACTAAAGAACAAATAACTAATATAAATGGATTGGTACAACTAAAAGGAGGATTGCAACAAAGAATACCAGCAGATGAAAGTGCTTATTTAACTATTGACGATGGAAATTTTGATACCCTAGTGGCTTTTAACGAAGGAGATGTATCTGTTGTAAATGATAATAACGTAACTGTAGTACAAAATTCTGATACTAGTTGTAAGAATTCTGCAAAAAGAGTTTTCACTGATGAATATGCATCTGGTAAAAAAGTAATATTAAAAGTGAAATTTGATAATGTTGGAGGTGGATTATTTTTTAAAGCCAAAGCAAAAATAAAGTCTTTTAAACAAAAATCTAGTGGAAAGTGGAAGCGTTATAGAACTAATTTAGGAGTTGAAGTTGCTACCAACCAATTTTGTGATGACTTTTATCAAGTTACCAAGAGCATGAAACGAAAAAGAAGAAAAAAATTGAAAAGGACTATTACAAGAGTCGGAGTAGGCAATTTAAAAGCCAGAAGTGATGGGGAGTCTGTTATAGGAGGTTTTGAATATGGAGGTAAATCTGAAATACTAAGATTAACATGGTAGCATTTAATTTAAAAACAACAATGAGTATTATGCTCATAGTTGTTTCTTCATTTATTGGGCAAGCTCAAAATAACGATGCAACTAATTTTGATATTTTTAATACCTATGGTAATTTTGGATATAGTGTAGCACCTGTATTATTTAATAGAGCAACTATTACTAGAAAATATGGAAATACTAAACTTTCTAATAAACCTATACTAAGTTATCAGTTGGGGATGGAATATCATTTTAATCAAGGTAAGAGGTGGGGTATTATTATTGGTTTAAATTTAACAGGAACACCGCTTACAAATGCTTCATATATATTAAATGAAAATGATATTTATACAGGGTATAACAATCAGGAACAGTTAAATGGCCTTGGTTCTTTATATATTTCAATACCATTAAGTATAGAGTTAAAAACACGTTTTTCAAAAAAAATATATTCAAATATAGGTTTGGGAGTTAAAGCTGGGTTTTTAAGAGGTTCTTCTAATGAATACTTAGTTAGCTATTATAGAGAAGATTTACAAGAAGTTAGAGAGGTTTTTGCAATGTATCAACTTACCAATTCCAAAACTCCTAATACAAGTATTGTTTTAAGTGGTGGTCTATATTTTATATTAAAAAAATGTATGATAAAAACTAATTTGGTATATAATAAATCCTTTAAAAATATAGTAGAAGGTGAGTACCAATTTGGTAATTTACTAGTTTCAGAGCCAACGCGAGGAGATTATAAAATATCAGGAGATTATTTTGCGCTTTCCACCACCATTTATTTTAAAATAAAAAAAAATAAAAGAAAGAAAAAACATAATTTTTAAATATAAAACATGGTAAAAAAGATGAAATTAAACAATCTTAAAACGGTTATGAGCAGTATGCTCATAGTTGTTTTTTGTACGGTAAGTTTAAAGGCGCAAAATGCAAAAAAACTATTTAAAAACAATTATAAATGGGGTATAAACATGCAGCTAAATAATTATTTTGGGTCAAATAATTACAAAGCACATAAAGATAGTTATTATTATAAAATAACTACAAGTTATGTACCTGCAATTGGGTTGCGTTATAATTTTTTACAAATTAAAAACTGGAATTTTAATGCAGGCTTGCAAGTAAATTTTTTTGGAGATAGAGATGAAGAATATATAGCACCAAAAGAACTTCCTAACATTGGAGGTTCGTGGGGAGTTGTTAGCTCTGAATTATCATCTATACTATATATTCCTATTACTGCAGAGTATATATTTTCAACAGAACGGAAAATTACCTATTCACTAGGAGCGGGTTTTGGCATGTCTTATTATCAATATAATGAGGATGCGTCAGGTACTTTTGACGTTAATTATATACCTATAAGTAGAATTAATTACATAGGTAATGGTAATTATTTTGCAAGTGGGCATATAAAGGCAAGTATGTATTTTAAAACTAAAGGAGGTACTATGTTTCAAACCAGTATAAATTATAAAAAAAGTTTTAAAAATTATAGAGAAGGAGAATACTCCGTTACCAATTTAGCAGAATCACCAGATAATACTCAAAAATTCTCACAATCGGGAGATTATTTAGGATTGTCCTTAGCCGTATATTTAAAGAAAAAAAATAAAATTACTAATAACCTTAAAGCTATTAAATCAGCTAGCAATATAGCAGAACCTACTGAGAAAAAAACAAGATTTGGTTTTAAAGGAGGTTTAAATAAGACTAATATTAGAGGAATTATGGCAGATGGAAATAAATCGGGCTATACAGGCATTGAATTATATGGTAGCTTTTTTGCAGACACTAAGCTAAGTAAAAAATGGAATATGGAAAATGAGATTTTGTTTTCTTACACAGAATCGTATCATTTTGCTGAAATTCCAGTTCATTTAAAATATAAATTATCTTCAAGATTTAATATTTTATTTGGTCCTAAACTTGATTTTTTAATAGGAAATGTTTCTGATTATGGGTCGGACATTTCAAAATACTACGGAGTCTCATTTGAAGTTGGCTCTCAATTCAAAATAGATAAAAGTTTTTTTGTAGAATTTAGGTACTCAAAAAGTTTTACAAAACAATTTGATTTTCTTGATTTTTATGATGGAAAGAGAAATACCTTACGGATAGGAGTAGGTACTTATTTTTAGAATTACAAAGAGTTATAGAAAATTAGAGAGATTTTGTAGTGGGTTGGTTTTGATAATTTATTAGTTTCAGAGCCAGCACTAGGAGATTATAAAATATCAGGAGATTATTTTGCGCTTTCCACCACCATTTATTTTAAAATTAAAAAGAAGCATAAAAGGAAAAAACAACACTAGTAAAATTATTAGTAGTAAAAGATAAAAGCTTCATTTTCTTTTTGTTATACTGAAATAAAAACCTTAAATTTGCACTCCTTTAAACGAGAGCAGATTTTAGAAGGGAATAAAGAGAAAAATATATAAATCAACTCTTTGCGTTATTATCGTGTAGAAATCTGAATAACAATAAGATACAAATATTAATCATCAGCAAATATGTCTGAAGAAACAAAAAAAACTGAAGAGCAAGTAAAAGCTACTGAAGTAAAAAAAACAGCAACTAAAGCAAAAACAGCTAAAGTTGAAAAAACTGAAGAAGTTGTAAAAGAAGTAGAAGCTCCTGTAGCAGTTGAAGAAATTGTAAAAGAAGTAGAAGCTCCTGTAGCAGTTGAAGAAACTGTAAAAGAAGTAGAAGCTCCTGTAGCTGTTGAAGAAACTGCAAAAGAAGTAGAAACTCCTGTAGCTGTTGAAGAAGTTGAAGAAAAACCAGCACCAGTAAAAGTAAATCCTGAAGAGTTTTTAGCTAATTTTGATTGGCATAAATATGAAGAAGGAATTGAAGCTGTAGATGAAGAAAACTTAAAAGCCTTTGAAGCTGCTTTAGATGGAACTTTAGGTTTAGTGAATGAGCGTGAAGTAATTGATGGAACTGTTATTAGAAAAACAGATCGTGAAGCAATTATTGATATCAATTCAAAATCTGAAGGAGTTATTTCTTTGAACGAATTTCGTTACAACCCAAATTTAGCTGTAGGTGATATAGTTGAAGTTTTAGTTGATAAAAGAGAAGATAGCACAGGTCAATTAGTATTATCTCACAAAAAAGCAAGAGTAATTAAAGCTTGGGAGCGCGTAAACAATGCACATGAAACAGGTGAAGTAGTTAACGGTTTCGTTAAATGCAGAACTCGTGGAGGTATGATTGTTGACGTATTCGGAATTGAAGCGTTCTTACCAGGTTCACAAATTGATGTG